>ERZ826396.1010-NODE-1010-length-35037-cov-4.549797_pt1 | contig 35037 bp, 27 predicted proteins | sample MGYA00519926_ERZ826396 | MGnify/ENA primary metagenome ERZ826396 (study PRJEB31778, sample SAMEA3449230) | human gut metagenome | biome: human gut; feature: human-associated habitat; material: faeces | place: United Kingdom | collected 2010/2012 ... | reverse complement strand
TCTGGATTTTGCGGAGGCTGGGATAGAAATTGCTTTTCCGCAAGACCTGTGAGAAAATTGAGCTGTTTTGCTTATGCTGCATGCAGGAAATTCCTCCGCACGTCCTGGCGGCGTTGTTTGACGCCCGACAGGGCGGAATTTAGCCGCCATGCGGGGGATTTCCTGCATGCAGCGTAAGCAAAACAGCCAATTTTTGAAGTGGTTTTGTGGAAAAGCAATTTCCATCCCAGCCTCCGCAAAATCCAGAGGGCCAAGAACCGGCCTGCCGCAAACGGAGAAGCGTTGGAATGGGCCGAAGGAATGCGGAGGGCTGAGCAGCTGCCCGCAAGGACGCCTCTGCAAACTGCACATTGCTCTTTTCGGCCGCATGAGATATGATAAGGATGAAACTGAATTCATCAAGAGAGGTAGTTTTATGAAACTGAATACCAAACGGACGATCCTAGTGGGACTTGCCTTCCTTTCCATCAGCGCATTTTGGCAGCTCTATGACAGCATCGTTCCCCTGATACTGAAAAACTCGTTTCATATCAGCGATACAATTTCCGGCGGCATCATGGCGATGGACAATGTGCTCGCAATTTTTATGCTCCCTTTGTTCGGAAGCCTTTCCGACCGCGTAGAAACACGGCTCGGGAAGCGGATGCCTTTCATCCTCTGCGGAACTGCCGCCGCTGTCACCGCAATGTTATTTCTGCCTTATGCGGATAACATCGGTTCGCTGGCGCTTTTTGTTGTAGCCTTGTGCATCACGCTCATCGCCATGGGAAGCTATCGTTCTCCTGCCGTCTCCCTTATGCCTGATGTGACGCCCAAGCCGCTTCGCTCCAAGGGCAATGCCATCATCAACCTGATGGGCGCCGTGGGCGGGGTGATTTCCCTGATCCTGATCTCTGTTTTGGTTCCAAAAGAAGGAAAGCCGGACTATTTTCCGATTTTCCTGATCGTTGCTGCGGTTATGCTTTGCTCTGTTCTTCTGCTGTTGTGGAAGATCCGGGAAAACCCGCTCCGAAAAGAACGGGAAGAGACCGAGGCCAGGATGGCGGAAGCGGAGGAAGCCGCGCCCGTTTCCCAAAGTTCGGTGCAATCTCCTCAGGCGCCTATGGATCCGGCTGTAAAGAAAAGCCTGATCCTCATTCTCATCTCCGTTTCCTGCTGGTTCATGGGATATAATGCGGTCACCACCTCCTTCTCCAAATATGCGCAGCTCTACTGGGGAATCCAGGGAGGCGGCTTCGCCAACTGTCTGCTCGTGGCGACCGGAGCGGCCATTCTTTCTTATCTTCCCGTCGGTTCTCTCGCTTCCAGAATCGGCCGAAAAAAGACCATCCTGGGTGGCGTGGTGCTTCTGGCTTCCATGTTCGCGCTGGGCGCTACGGTGAAGGAATACCATGTGTGGATCAACGGACTCTTTGCTCTGGTGGGCGTTGCCTGGGCTGCCATCAATGTGAATTCCTATCCCATGGTGGTAGAGATGAGCAAGGGAAGCGACATCGGCAAATATACCGGTTACTACTATACCTTTTCCATGGCCGCACAGATCATCACGCCGGTGCTCTCCGGATTCCTGCTGGAACATGTGGGATACGCCACCCTGTTTCCCTATGCGGCCCTGTTCGTAGCCGCCGCCTTCTTCACCATGCTGTTCGTAAAGCACGGAGACAGCAGGCCCCTACCGAAAAAGAGCAGGCTGGAAGCCTTTGATGTAGACGATTAAAACCGCCGCGATATGCGGCAGAATGGAGATAAGTATGCACAATCAATCTTCTGATAAGAAAAAGAAAACGCCGAAGCAGATTGCAGCGCTCATATGCGTCGCTCTGCTGGTAGGTATGTATGTCGCTACTCTTGTGGTGGCATTTCTGGATTTTCCCGGTTCCGACCGGCTCTTTCAGGCCTGTCTCGTGGCGACGATCGGCCTGCCGATCCTTCTTTGGATCTATATCTGGCTGTACGGAAAAGTTCAGGAAAGACGGGATGAAGCAGGAAGGAATGAGGAATAATCCGCCCTCCGGCAGATTTATCCCACCCCGAGCTTTTTCAGTTCCTCTCTCGCCTGGTTCTCATTGATAAAATGGATGCCGTGAATGCCAATCGCCTCCGCCGCATCCACATTTTCGGCCACATCATCCAGAAATACGCATTCGTCAGGAACCAGGCGATAGAGCTCGATCAGCCGGCGATAGACGGCCTCATCCGGTTTAATCAGCCCCACTTTATATGAAAGGATCCCTCCGTCCACATATTCCAGGAAGTCCAGGGCATCCTGATTTTCCCGCTCCACCTTGGCCGAGAAATTGGACAGCACCAGAACCTGATAGCCCTGTCCTTTCAGTTCCTTTATCCAGGGAATCGCATAATCCGCCCGCGTAACGATGCCGTGCAGATTCACGAAAATCTCCCGCAGCTGCTCTTCTACGCCCGGATCGTTTTTGATGAAGCCTTCCAACATTTCTTCATCGCTAAGGGCACCTCTGTCAAATTCTCTCCAGAACGGATTATCCACCGTCGCTTTTCCGATCCGCTCCTCCACTTCCTTTTCGTACCCAAAGCTGTGAATGAATTCCCTCCAGCCAAACTGCGTCAGCACATTTCCGATGTCAAAAATTATCGTCCGTATCATCCATTTTTCCTCTCTGACAGCTTTCCTCCGCTTTCTGACTCATCTGCCGCCCGTCTTACTCCAAGGCAGGCAGCATCAGCTCAAACAGCTTTTTCGCGGCAGCGGAAAGCTGAGCCTCTTCCCCTCTCACCACACAAATATGACGTTTGGGGATCATTTTATTAAATCTCAGTTCAAACAGCTTGCCTGATTCCAAATCCTCTGCAGCAAAATCCCTCACCACGCTTCCCACGCCCAGGGAACGCAGCGCGAACTGGACGATCATATCGCTGGTGGCCAGTTCAAACTCCGGATTGAGATTCACCCCGTTTTCCGCGAGAAAGTGATCCATATAGCTGCGCGTGCTGGTGTTCTTTTCCAGGCAGATCAGAGGCAGCCTTTCCAATTCCTTCAGATCCAGCGTCTTATTTTTATACTGTATGAAGCGTCTGCCCGCCACGAACACGTCCTCCAATGTCCGCACCTTACCGCACCACAGACCATCTGCGCAAAACGGCGTGCTGACCACTCCGAAATCAATCTTTCCTTCTTTCAGTGATTTCAGCGTTTCCGGTGTGGGCGCATTGCTCACCTCGATGCGAATGCCCGGGCAGATCTCATGAAAGCGCTCCAGAAAGGGAAGGAGATAAAAGCGAAGCGTCATATCCGAAGCGCCGATATGAATTTCTCCCAGTTCCAGGTTCATCATCTGTCCGAGCTTGCGTTCCCCCAATTCGATCTGTTCTATCCCCTTGGACACATGGGCGTACAAGAGCTCTCCTTCCTGCGTGAGTTTCACTCCTTTTACGCTTCTGATGAAGAGCTGTGTGCCCAGCGCATTCTCCAAAAGCTTGACAGACTGGCTCACCGCAGGCTGGCTGATGGACAGTTGTCTGGCGGCCAACGTCACAGAACCGCAGCGCGCCACCTCGTAGAACACCTTGTAATATTCCAGATTCTGAACCATTCCTGCTCCCGTCCGCCGCCACAAGCGGCATAAATTTTGCCTTCCCCTGCGAAACAGAAGAAGAGAGGCTTTCTGTTCCCCTCTTCTTCTTCCGAACCGCACAGATCTCTCAGCAGGCCACACCAATGTCTCTTCATGCATGATGCGTGCAGCCTGGCATCCGTCGTTCGCTCCCTTTATTTTTTCAGCGGGCTCTGCCTGTAAATAATGTCATCCCTGCCCGGCCCGTTGCTGACCATGGTGATCGGATATCCGATATGCTGCTCCACGAATTCCACATATTTTCTGCAGTTTTCGGGAAGATCTTCATACTTGCGGATACCGCGGATATCACATTTCCAGCCCGGAAGCGTTGTGAGCACCGGTTTTGCCTTCTCCAGCTTCCAGGTTACAGGGAACTCCTCTGTTTCCTCTCCGTCGATCTCATAGGCCGTGCACACCGGAATCTCATCCAGATATCCCAGCACGTCCAGCACGGTAAACGCCACGTCTGTGGTTCCCTGCAGACGGCAGCCATACTTGGAAGCCACGCAGTCAAACCAGCCCATGCGGCGGGGTCTTCCCGTTGTTGCGCCGTATTCGCCTCCGTCTCCGCCCCGGCGCCTTAATTCATCCGCTTCTTCTCCGAAGATTTCCGAAACAAAGGCTCCGGCTCCCACAGCTGAGGAATACGCCTTACAAACGGTGACCACCTGCTTGATCTCATAGGGAGGGATGCCCGCTCCAATCGCTCCGTAAGCGGCCAGCGTGGAGGAGGAAGTAACCATGGGATAGATTCCGTGATCCGGATCCTTTAACGTTCCAAGCTGCCCTTCCAGCAGAACGGTCTTGCCTTCGGCAATCGCATTTTCCAGGAAAAGAGCGGTATCGCATACATAAGGCGCGATCATCTCCTTATACTCCATCAGTGTTGCAAACAGTTCTTCCACATCCAGAAGCGGCTTATGATACAGATGCTCAAGGAGCACATTCTTCGTAACAACCACGCGCTCCAGCTTCTCCCTCAGCCCTTTCTCATCGAACAGCTCGCACACCTGAAAACCGATCTTGGCATATTTATCAGAATAGAACGGAGCGATTCCAGACTTGGTGGAGCCAAAAGACTTGCCGCCCAAACGCTCTTCTTCATACTGGTCGAAAAGGATATGATAAGGCATCACGATCTGTGCCCTGTCAGATACCAGGATCTTCGGCATGGGTACGTCCCGATCCGTGATGGATTTGATCTCTCCGATCAGGACAGGAATATTCAGGGCCACACCATTTCCGATCACGCTGGTGGTATGTCCGTAGAAAACGCCGGAAGGCAGGGTGTGCAGAGCGAATTTACCATAATCATTCACAATCGTATGCCCTGCATTCGCGCCTCCCTGAAAACGGACGATGATATCCGCTTCCCTGGCCAGCATATCTGTAATTTTTCCCTTTCCTTCGTCTCCCCAGTTTGCTCCTACTACCGCTTTAACCATTCTTACCTCCATTCCGAAGCGCTTTATGCGAATCCCCCGCACAAACAGCAGCTCCGCTATGAAAACCTCTCTTCACAGCAAAAGGCAGGCTTCCACTCAAACCGTAAAAAACCTGCCTTCCTGTCTTTTACTTACTGATTATATCCTATAATCTTTTATAAGTAAAATCAATATTTATTATGTTAAAAATAAGTACAGTTTATGATTGTTCCCCATGGAAGGAGACCTTCCACCCGTATGGAGATTCCCCCGCATACGGTCTTGGGAGCCGTTCTGCGGCATTCGCTTTAAACGTTAATCTCCGCCTTCACTCCCAGCAGTTCCCGATTGTCTTCCAGCACAGGGGCGATCACTTCCTTCAGGAAGCGTTCCACCTGCTGAGGCGCACAGCCCACATAGCGGGAAGGATCCAGGGTCTTTTCCAGTTCTTCTTCGGTCGTCATGAACAGGGGATCTGCCGCGATGAGAGAAAGCAGGTTGTTATCCTTTCCTTCCGCCTTCACACGGCGGCCCGCTTCCATGGAAAGCTCCCGGATCCGCTCATGCAGTTCCTGGCGGTCTCCGCCTTTCTTCACAGCATCCATCATGATGTTCTCTGTAGCCATGAACGGAAGTTCGGACAAAAGCCGCTTCTCGATCACCTTCGGATAAACCACCAGCCCGTCCACCACGTTCAGGCACAGATCAAGGATCCCGTCGATGGCCAGGAAACCTTCCGGAATGCTCAGCCGCTTGTTCGCAGAATCGTCCAGCGTGCGCTCAAACCACTGCGTGGCGGATGTGATGGCGGGATTGAGTGCGTCAACAATCACATAACGGGAAAGGGAAGCGATGCGTTCGCTGCGCATGGGGTTCCGTTTATAAGCCATGGCGGATGAACCGATCTGGCTCTTCTCAAAAGGCTCCTCCACTTCCTTCAGATGCTGCAGCAGGCGGATGTCCCCAGCCATCTTGGTGGCGCTGGCCGCAATTCCTGCCAGGACGTTCAGCACCCTTGTATCCACTTTTCTGGAATAGGTCTGTCCGGATACGGGATAGCAGGCCTCAAAGCCCATTTTCTTCGCGATCATGGGATCCAGGGCATTCACCTTCTCCATGTCCCCGTCAAACAGTTCCAGGAAGGAAGCCTGGGTTCCCGTCGTGCCCTTAGAACCGAGCAGCTTCATGGTGGAGATCACATAATCCAGATCCTCCAGATCCATATAGAACTCCTGCATCCACAGGCTGGCCCGTTTTCCCACAGTGGTGGGCTGAGCGGGCTGGAAATGGGTGAACGCCAATGTGGGCAGATCCTTATAGGTATCGGCGAACTTCGCCAATTCAGCCAGGACATTGACCAGTTTCTTCTTTACCAGCTTCAGGGCTTCCGTCATCACGATGATATCCGTATTGTCTCCCACATAACAGGAGGTGGCGCCCAGGTGGATGATCCCCTTCGCTTTGGGACACTGTACGCCGTAAGCGTACACATGGCTCATCACGTCATGACGGACTTCCTTCTCTCTTGCCTTTGCCACATCATAATTGATATCATCGGCATGGGCCTTCAATTCCTCAATCTGCTCGTCGCTGATCAGAAGTCCCAGTTCTTTTTCCGTCTCCGCCAGGGCGATCCAGAGCCTTCTCCAGGTTCTGAATTTCTTATCCGGGGAAAAGAGATACTGCATTTCCCGGCTCGCATAGCGTTCCGAAAGCGGGCTCACATATCTGTCCGTATTTTCACTCATAATCTGGCTCCTTTTCCTTTTACATACTGCTTTTTGCCTTCTGAAATCCACAATGGCCGGCATGAGCGCTTGCCGCGCGCATGCCGGCCCCTTCAACCGGCCCCGTCTGCCAGGGCCCGCATCATAGCAGCCCGTCCAATCCCTGACCGCTGCCTTTTACAGCCCAAACCTTTGCTTCTTACAGGCCCAGACGCTTGAACACCTCGTTATAAGCCTCTTCTACATTTCCAAGGTCACGGCGGAAACGATCCTTATCCAGCTTCTCGTTCGTATGCACATCCCACAGTCTGCAGGTATCCGGGCTGATCTCATCGGCCAGGATGATCTGTCCGTGATAACGGCCGAACTCGATCTTGAAGTCGATCAGCTTGATGTCCGCCTGCAGGAAATAGGCCTTCAGCACGTCGTTTACCTTAAATGCGTACTTCTTAATGGTCTCAATCTCTTCCCAGGTTGCAAGCTTCATCGCCACTGCGAAATAAGAATTGATCAGCGGATCGCCCAGTTCGTCATTCTTATAGCTGAACTCAATCGTGGGCTCGTCAAAGGGAGTTCCCTCCGGCACGCCAAGCCTCTTGGAAAAGCTTCCAGCAGCCACATTTCTGATGATTACTTCCAGGGGAACGATCTCCACCTTCTTCACAGCCGTCTCACGGTCGGAAAGTTCTTCAATATAGTGCGTGGGAACGCCTTCCTTTTCCAGAAGCTGATCCACATGGTTGCTCATCTTATTGTTAATCACGCCCTTACCGACAATGGTGCCCTTCTTTTCCCCATTGAATGCGGTAGCGTCGTCCTTGTAATCCACGATCAGCACATCCGGATCCTCTGTTTTGAACACCTTCTTCGCCTTGCCTTCATAGAGCTGTTCCAGTTTTTCCATTCCGTTTACCTCGCCTTTCCTGCGCTTTGCGCATCCACTTTTGGCATCTGCGTCCCATATCCCGCGCGCACGCCTTCTTTAATAAGGAAAGATGGCTCCGTCTCCAGGCCACCTTTCAATTAACAAAACCAGCGGATTCATCCATTCCTCCGCCGCGCTTTTTGTTCCTGCCGGAAGCGATTTCTGTATGTAAGTATATCGCACCGTTTTTTAGAAATCAAGGACAGACCGGGACAAGGAACAATTTTCTACATAATGCCAAAAATTTCTCGCGCTTCCGGCAAGAATCGGGGCAACCCTACGAACAGCTGCTCGCGGGGCTCTTTCGTCATACTCGTTCTGTCTGCTTCCGCGTTCCCATCAGACCTGCATCACGCGGCCGATGAACTCCCGCACCCTGGCGTTCGGGGATGAGAACAGTTCCTCCGGCGTTCCTTCCTGGCAGACCACTCCTTTTTCCATGAAAAGGATCCGGTCAGAAAGTTCCCTGGCGAACTGCATTTCATGGGTGACAATAATCATGGTCATGCGTTCTTTCGCCAGCTGACGGATGACTTTGAGCACCTCTCCTGTCAGTTCGGGATCCAACGCCGATGTGGGCTCATCAAAAAACAGAATTTTGGGCTGTCTGGCCAGGGCACGGGCAATGGATACCCGCTGCTGCTGCCCTCCGGAGAGCTGATACGGATAGGCGTCCTTCTTATCGGAGAGCCCCAGCCTTGCGAGCAGCTCTTCCGCCCTTCCCACAGCTTCTTCCTTCGGCACCTTATCCACACAGACAGGCGCGTCAATGATATTTTTAAGCACCGTATAATGGGGAAACAGGTTAAAATTCTGGAAAACCAGTCCATAATATCTTCCGATCTGCTTCAGGCTGGCCTTCGGCGCATAGACGCACTTCCCGCCTTCCTCCCACACAGCCCGCTCGCCCAAATAGGAAAGGCTTCCGCCGTCCATGCGTTCCAGCATGGTCGCGCAGCGCAAAAGGGTGGATTTTCCGGAACCAGAAGGGCCTATAATGGAGACCACCTCTCCCTCCTGCACGGAAAGGGAAATGTCTTTAATCACTTCCAGTTCGCCGAATACTTTCCGCATATGATCTATTTTAAGAAATTCTCGACCCATCTGACGCTCCTCCTAGCTTCTGTAATAATTCAGGCGTTTTTCCACATGTTCCATGACCGTGGCCACAAGCAGATTGAAAATATAATAGAAAACACCTGCTGCCATCAGCGGCATCACGGAAGCCTGGGAAGCCGCGATCTGTTTTGCAATGGTGAACATCTCGGTCACCGTAAGCACAAAGGCCAGGGAAGTGTCCTTGACCAGCGTGATCATTTCATTAGTAATCGACGGAAGCACCCTTTTTATCACCTGGGGCAGAATGATCCGCATGAATGTCTGCGCCCTGCCGTATCCCAGCATGCGCGCCGCCTCATACTGTCCCACCGGCATGGATTCAATTCCCGAGCGGTAAATCTCGGCAAAATAGGCCGCATAATTGAGCACAAAGGCCAGGATTACAGCCACCATCCGGTAACTGTTGGAGATCCGGATCCCGAATATGTAATACGGAGAGAAATAAACCACGATCAGCTGCAGCATCAGCGGCGTTCCTCTCATAATCGATATGTAGATCTTCGTCAGGAAACGGAGCACGCCGATTTTGGACATTCTTCCGAATGACAGTATCAAACCGAGCGGCAGGGAAAATACCAGCGTCAACACGAAGATCTCCGCTGTAATGAGCATTCCTTCTCCCAATTCCTGTACCAGGCGTATGATTTCCATATTTGCTCCTATCTGCACGTTTCCGCGCGCATCTAATCTTGCAGGGTATTTTTCATCTTCCCCAAAGCGCCGCATCCGAACGCTTCTCACGCGCCAAAAAAAGCCGCTTTCTGCGGCTTTTTTTAGCCTGCCTTCTTCCTTTCCAGGCAATTCTAATCTTTTACTTCAATCTTTTATTCCGCGGCTGTTCCCAAGCAAACGCTGTCTGTCAGGCCATAATCTGCATATTTCTCAGCGATTTCCATGAAAGTTCCATCCTCCACCATATCCATCAGAACCTCTTCCACGGTGTCACGCAGTTCCTCATTTCCCTTTTTGAAGCCAATGGCATACTGCTCAGTGGACAGATATTCGTCCAGCATCACATAACCGCCGTCCCGGGAGGCAATCTGATAATTGGCAACGCCGATATCGATGGCCAGCGCATCCAGCGCTCCCGCTTCCAGATCCATGAACGCGGTGTTATAGTCCGCATACTGATTCAGAGCCCCGAACGTATCCGCCAGAGCCTTCGCATCCCCTTCCAGCGCTGCCAGAGCGGAGGAATCCTTCTGAACGCCAACCGTCTTTCCTGCCAGATCCGCCTGCGTCGCAATGCCGGAACCTTCCGCCACCACGAACACCTGGCTGTTATCCACATAGGGAGAACTGAATGTATACTGATCTTCCCTGCCGTTCATGGTAAATCCGTTCCAGATGCAGTCAATCGCCCCGGAGTCCAGTTCCATATCCTTCGCATCCCAGTCGATAGGCTGCTTCACCAGTTCCCATCCCAGGCGGTCACATACTTCCTGCGCCAGATCAAGGTCAAATCCCACATACTCCCCGCTGTCATCCTTATATCCATAAGGCGGGAACTCCGCATCAAAGCCCACCGTAAAGGTGCGTGCCTGGCCGTCTTCAGCCGTCTGCGTCTCTCCGGTCTCCTCCGCAGCCGCGGACCCGGTCTCGGCGGCCGTTTCCGATGCCGCTTCCGTTCCCGTCTCTTCTGCGGACACACTCTCCGCACCTGCTGCCGTACTTTCCGCCGCAGTTGCCTGACTCTCCGCCGTCTGCGCCTCTTGCGCACCGCAGCCTGCAAGCCCCAGAACCATCACTGCCGTCAGCATTGCTGCCATGATTTTTTTCATAATCTCCCTCATTTCTGCGCCGCCTTCTGTCACTCCCCGGGCCGGAATGCGGCGCTGCCGTCCCCGGTTCTTTACCGATTTATCGATTTAGCAATTTATCAAACTAAATCATCGCTGGCACTATCCTACCATGCTGTACGGCGATATGTCAATATGAAAGTTTTTCTGTCTGTTTTTAGTCGGTTACTGCTCAATCAGTTGCATCATCCTTTCGCAGCTTTCCGGGGAGTGTTCGCCCCGCCATACATGAACTGACGCCAAAGCGCCGGGGCGGGCTGATTCCCTTTGGACGCAGGCCTGTGAAAAAATCGGCTGTTTCTTGCCGGTCCATCAGGAACCTTTTCCTGCCCGCCCTGGCGGCGTTGTCCGATGCCCGTAAGGGCAGAGTTTAGCCGCCAGGCAGGGAAAGGGTTCTGATGGAACGGCGTAGAAACAGCCGATTTTTGAAGCGGCTTGCGCCCAAAGGGAACCAGCCCGCCCAGGTGTTTTTGCGCCAGTTCATGTATGGCGCGGCGAACACTTCCCGAAAAGCTGCGAAAGGATGATGCAACTGATTGAACAATCACCTGGACTGAACGATTTCAGTCCAGAATCCTCCCATCCGTTGAGATCACAGCCACCTGCCAGGGAAGGAATTTCCCGCTGTTCTGCATTGCCGTAACTGCTGCGCGTTCGAGCCCTTTACAGCAGGGAACCTCCATGCGGACAATGGTGACGGAACGGATATCATTGTTGCGCAGGATCTGTTCCAGCTTCTCCGCATAATCTCCCTCATCCAGTTTGGGACAGCCGATCAGCGTAATCTTCCCCCGGATGAAATCCTGATGGAAGCTGCCGTAGGCATAGGCCGTACAATCCGCCGCGATCAGAAGGTGGGCGCCGTCAAAATACGGAGCCTTGACCGGCACAAGCTTGATCTGGACGGGCCACTGCTGAAGCCAGGAAGCGGCCGCCCGGCCCGTATCCTCCCTGGGTTCCTCCTGCGCCTTTCTGTCAATCTTTCGCTCCATGCTCCCAGGGCAGCCCCGGAAAGCCGCCCCTTCCCTCCGTTCCTGCCCTTCGGCCGAAGAGATGGTCTGTGCGGAAGAAACCTGTCCGGAACGTTCTTTGTTCCTCTTATTTTCTTCCACTGCCGCTTCATCATAAGCGGCGGCCTCCCTTTCCACAAAAGAGATGGCCCCCACCGGACAGGCGGGCAGACAGTCTCCCAAACCGTCACAATAATCGTCCCGCAGCAGCCTTGCCTTGCCGTCCACCATTCCAATCGCTCCCTCATGGCAGGCAGCCGCACACAGGCCACATCCGTTACATCTTTCTTCATTGATCTCAATCACTCTGCGTATCATTCTTTTCTCCTATCTGCGCGCCTTCGCGCGCGGCAACATATGGAAGAGGGAAAGCGCCTGCTGCCGGTTCGTTTTCACATGCCTGTGCAGGGAACATACGGCCCTGCCCGAAACGGCAGCAAATACGTTTCACTCACACCTCCGCCATTTGCATGTCTATTGACGTTTCGTGAAGAGTATACTAAGATCAGAATGGATTGTATGTTGTTTTAACAACATTTTTATCCTTTTTATTTTTGAAACAAAGGGTTCAGCAGACCAGCTCTGCTGTTTAATACATGAGAAAGGAATGCTGAAAATGCCCATCAATCGCAGAATTGCCGAAGAAGATTTGTATTTTCTAAAAAAGACAGCCCTGTTCCACGGAATAGAAGCGGAAAGGATACCCGCAGTTCTCTCCGCCCTCAACGCCGGGATCAAACGCTACGCCAAAGGCGAACGGATCTATCGCGCCGGAGAACGAGCCGTTTATATGGGGTTGGTGTTGTCCGGCCAGGTTGCCGTTGAAGTCCTGGACGTATGGGGTAACAGAAGCATGCTGGACAGTGTGGGGCCAGGTAAGGTCTTCGCAGAAACCTATGCCTGCCTTCCCGAAGAACCTCTCATGGTGGATGTGACCACTTCTTCGGAGGCTTCCATCCTGTTTCTCTCTGCAGAAGCGATCCTCTCTTCAGGCCGGGAAGCCTCAGGGCAAATCCTGCTGCGCAACCTGCTCTCGATTTCCTCCCGCAAAAACCTGAACCTCTCCAGGAAAATTTTCCATACAGCCCCTAAGTCGATCAGGGCCCGCCTCCTGTCCTATCTGTCTTTTCAGGCATTATCCGCAGGCAGCCGTACCTTCACCATCCCCTATAACCGCCAGCAGCTGGCGGATTATCTGGGTGTGGACCGCAGCGCCCTGTCTGCGGAACTTGGGAAGATGCAGAGGGAAGGGCTCCTTGAGACCCAAAAAAGCCGCTTCCGTCTCTTCTGTGACCTTCCGGATTCCGGACAGGTATAAGATAAAACAGTTCAGGAATTTGGTGCTCCGGGATCAAGCAGCCAGGACATTGAATGCTCTGGGGCAAAGCCAGCGATCGGCCGGCGCATCGGCAGCCAAATATGCCCCGATAACGGCTTTATTGCGCCACATAATCCCGGTACGCGTCCTTCAGGCGTTCCGTCTCCTCTTCCATCAGCCTGGAGCATTCCGCCTCTTCCCCCGCGAAAAAAGCGCTCCGGATGGACGCCAGGACGGATTCATTGCGCACATCTGTCCATTGCTGCTTCCGTTCCGCCACCTGATTCTCCAATTCCAGCGACGCATCATAATATGTCTCATTTTCCGTCAGATATTCCAGATATTCTGCCTCACTCATATACATCCGTCTGGCTGCCAGGAGGCAGCGCAGGCTTGCTGCCTCTGCGTTCATACGATAGGCCTGTTCAAAGGATGCGGCCGCCTTCTCAAACAGAAACAACCCGGCCTGTGCCGAACCCAGGTTATGATAAATCCTGCCGCGGAGGGATGGAAGCATCTCCTCTTCCCGGGAAAGGAGCCCAAGATACTCCCGGATTGCCAGCGCATAGCGGCGGCCCGCAAGGAAATAGTCCGCCCTGGCCTTCTGCTTCTCCACCATGCTTACATCCGCGCTGGCCTGAAGCAGACGCTTCAGCTTCGCAGTCTCTTTCTCGTCATAATACCCCGTATAATCCAGGATCAGGGTCACCAGTTCCTCCACCTTCGCTTTTCCCTTCACCATAGCCCGGAATCTGGCGGCCAATTCCGGCAGGGCACATTCTCTTTCCAGCCAGTCGGCAAGCCCCTTTCCCAGAACCGCTTCATCCAGAAGCCAGGCGTTCTCTTTCAGGAAATAACAAAGTTCCTCCACGCAGAACACGCGGGTGCGCGCTTTTTCAAAGGTATACGGCGTTCTGGCATACTGTCCCAGACACAGATTCACTCTGCTCAACCGTCCTTTTCCTCCTTTCTGCCCCCTGCCCCCAAGCGGAGGGTCTCCTCCCAGACCTTGGTGGAGGCTGGAAACAGTTCTCCGAATCCCTTATCCTCCATCCGCAGTTTGATCGTTTCCGCATCCGTGCAGGTCACAATCAAATGGATTCGGGTTGTCCGGGGCGGTCTTTCCGGCACGCCGTCCAGGGTCACGATCACTTCCTTCACCCCCCTGGCATTCAGCGGCACAAGCCGCAGGGAAAAAGACCGATCCGCATCCAGCAGGAAATCGCATTCCCCTCTGGCATCATACCAGTTGACTCCCGCATCCAACAGCGCATAATAGGCGCTTTCTCTCTGCCGCATCACTTCCAGCCCCACGTTCACCTTCAGCATATCGCTTCCCAGGTAGACGTATTCTTTTGCCAATCTCGCCGCTTCCAGCTCCTGTCCGGAGGGCGAGGGACATTTTGCCATTCCCCCGTAACAGGCCCCCTTGCTGTAAAGATTATTGCCGCGGAATACCCTTCTGCCTGCGCACAGGACGCTGAGGGCGCTCTGATACCAGTTTCCGTCAAAAACGTCTCCGATCAGATAGATGGTGTCGACGATTCTTCCCGCGCACAGTTTCCTTGCAAGGGCTGCGAACTGTTCATCCAGCCGGCCGCTTTCCTCTTCGTTCCACTGTTCACAGTCTCCCTCCGGTTTTGCCACCTCTTCCCATTCCTGCTCCTGGACGGTCACTGTGACAGGCTTCGTATTTCTGTTCACTGAAAACAGCAGCGTCTTCAGGCAGTGAGGGCCAAACGCAAAGATCATGCACTGGTGTCTCCACAGTTCCTCCGGCTGGTTGATATTATAGAAAAAAAAGCTCTCGGCCCTGCTCATGCAGGACACCTTCTCCTCCGGCAGCCCCAGAAGCATCGCCAGGCGTCCGGTCAGTTTCAGCACAGACTTATCCACCCTGTCCAATGTGAGCATAAGCATGGCCGCCCGCTCCAGATTCACAGAACCTCCAAGCAAAGAAAGGCTCCTTTTTACAAACAGGGCGAGCAGAACGGCCCCCTCATAGGTCTGTCCGTCCACCTCAACGCTCTCCTCCGCCAGCGCCCGGGACAGCAGATGTTCCACCAGAATGCCCTCCTTCTGCGCGGCCGCCTTCTGCGCCTCCTTGCCATACACCCAGACATCTCTGTCCGTCTTCCGGCAGAGCACGGCAGGGATCATATATTCTTCCCTTCCCACCACCTGGGAAAGGGTCTCCGGCTTCTTGGTTCCCGGCATCCAATAGCTGATCTGGGCAAACGCATCACTGATATCCAGCCCGATAACCCCACCCTGTCCGCTTTTTCGCTCCATGCCGCTTAAGAACATCTCTCCCTCTCCTCCCGTCTTTTCATCACTCCAACGGCTTGAAGATCCCTTCTGCCATCCATTCCGTCATCCGATACTGTTCCAGCAGTTCCTGTGCCTCTGAGCGGTCTCCCACAAGCCAGGCGGACAGGATCGCATTCAGTCTTCCATACCTGCTTTCCCTGGCATATAAGCCGCTCTCTCCCATCTTCAATTCTCCGCTGTCCAGATATCCGCCGTCCTCTCCGGCAGCGGTAATATAATACTGCAGGCTCTCACCCGCAAAGAGTACAAATCCGGCAACATAGATCCCTGCATAGATATGCTGCATTTCAAGCGCGCGCATTTCCTCTTTCGCATGCCCGTCCACTCTGACGATCCGATAGTGAATCACAACCGGCTGCTCCTGCCTTCCCTTATAGACCACCATGGTCTTATCCAGCAGCGCCCAGGCGCCTTCCAGAATATCCGCATATTCCTGAAAAAGAGGGAGCGCAATATTCTCAGCCAACAGCCTGTCTCCAAACATCTGGATCTGCTGATCCACTTCCGGACTGCGCTCATCCCTGTGCCTGGAATAATAATCCAGATAGGCCAGGGCACACATATCGCTCAGCTTCTCCCCGCGGCGAAGCGCTCTGCCTATATCTTTCAGAACGTAGGCATCCATCTCCTCCCCTTCCATCAGATACAGACCGCTGCATTTGTGCAGGAATGCCGCCTCCAGCTCCGCCTTGCCGCCCTCCGCCAGATAGCGTTTCAGCAGCCCGGAACGCTTCATCACATCATCCCCCACATAGAGCAGCCGAATTAAAATCCTTTGCGTCAGGCTGTATGTATCCACAGCGAAATTCTCCGCCGCCTCTCTGATCTCCAGCATTTTTTCACTTGGCCCTGCATAGTTGCGCACCAGATACTGCAGCACATAGCTGTCATACTTTCCGCGCTCATAGGCGCTGCAGACCAGACAGGTCAGACGCTTTTCATCCGTATGAAGGCCGTTTTCCAGAAGCCTGCTGCCAAGGCGCAGCAGAACTTTCTCATCCACCCGATCCAGATCCGCCCCGTCCAGCCATTCATATGCCTTCTCGTAGAAACCGCGCAGGATCAGATACCCGGCCGTTTCATATAAAAGCGCGCCTTCCATCTGTCCTTTCTGCAGTTCTTCCAGTAGCATATCCATCTCTTCCATCTGGTCATGGGCGTCATAATAGCGCAGAAGCGCGATGCGGATGGAACGGGCGAAAGCCGGAAGGATCTCTTCTCTCTGTGCCAGATATCTCAGCCGCGGCAGGTTCTTCTGCGTTACCTGAATCTTACCGCGCCCATTCTCGCAGCAGTACAAATCAAAGCCCAGCACGCCTTCCACATGGGGTTCCAGCTTTTTGATGCAGGGACCAGGTACAATCAGGCAGGTCAGGGTAAAGGGGATGGTCTGCGCCGTACGGTTCTTCTGTCCGTCTTCCAGAAACACTTCATAGTCCCGGTCGTAGATTGCCACATAGGCCCTGCCGTTCTCCACAGGATAGACCTGTTCTTCCCGCAGCCTCGTATGCACCACCACCGCCTGGCGGATCCCGTCGTCCTCACAGTCCAGCTGCTGCCAGAAAAGCAGAGGCGCAAGCTGCCTGCAATTATCTTCCGTGAGCAGACGTTCTTCCAGCACATTCTGATACAGATATGCCAGATCCCGGCTCATTCTTCCCCGATAAAGCTGCTGCAGGACGAACCGTTCCATTTGTCCCCGATAGGACAGATACAGTTCCTGGTACTCCTGCCGGTGTCTGCACAGATACGCGTACAGATACGCGCAGCGATCTTGATCCAGATTGCTCTGATAGGCAAAATACATCAACACGATCCGGGGGATCTCCACCTCTTTCTCCAGATCCACCGACATCATGAAATATTCATAGAGCCGTGTCACGCGCAGTTCCTGTTCCACTCCCAGCCTGTACCACTCATAATATGCAGGCCCGCTTTTATTCCCTTTAATCAGAAGGGAACAGATTGCCTGCAGGATCTCAGACGTCGGATTTTGCTCATAGCAGGAACGCAGCACTTCAAACAGCGGCTGCCTGTAATATTTCTCCTTTTCCGCCAGATAGGCCACATGTCCCGCCAGATCTGCCGAGAGGATGCCGCACCTTGCTCCGAAATGCAAAAGCTGCAATTCATAGGTGTCCAGCTTCATCATCAGCGTCGGCGCCAGATTAACAAGGTTGACCGCCTCCAGGTACAGCACCGGGCTGGTTCCCCCTCTCTGAAACTGTTCTTCCAGGAACATCCATTTCTGAGAAGCGCTTCTTCTGAGGGAAGGCGACAGAAACAGCTGCAGCCAGGCGATGCGCCAGCTGTCCCGATACATCCTGTGCATCTCTTCCACCTGAAGGATCACTTCCGACATGAAGCCCTCCTCCTGCCGGTAAAGGCTGGACAGATACAGATAATAGCAATACAATTCCGGCCCTTCCCCTTTTGGAGTGATCTCGAGTTCCTTCAGGATCCGGCCCGCCTCCGTATAGCGTTCCTCCGTGATCAAAAGATGCGCCAGGTACATCCGCACCTCAGGGGCCTTGCTGTCCAGACGGCGCATCCGATCCAACACCTCAGCCGTACGCGCCCGCCAGGCTACCGTCCCCAACTTTTTCATCTTCATATCCTGGTAGAGCTTCACCAGTTCTACCGTCATCCGCTTCATTTCCTGCCGTCTGCCGCCGCTTTGGAGCCCTTCTCCCGTTCCGGCCTGACTCCGTATGCGGTATCCCACATTACTCGCGCAAACCCGGATCTCCTGCTTCCCTCCCGCATAGGCAAACAGGATACGTCCGAAGTTCTTGCCTCCATGCAGGGCTTCCCTTCTGATAAAAACAGGAAATGAACATTGATTGCCCAGGAAATCTTCCTCCCGCAGCGTCTGTTTTTCCACGGACAAAAAATCGCCTTCCACCGTAACATCCAGCCGCGTATATCCCCAGCCCGTCCGCATGATCCGCACCGTCTCGCACAGCTGTTCCTGCTTTCTGCCATCCTTTGCAGCGTTCACCACCACGTCTCTGATCGGAAAGGAATATTCCACAGGAGGCTTCTTCTGGGCCGTTACCAGAAATTCTTCCATATTCTGTTCCTGTCCGGGATACCTGGACAGTCCGCGGTAAAGGTTCCTGTATTTTCTGTCCGCTCCGCCAAGCAGCCTGATAAAGGAAGGAGAATAAAACAGCTTCACCGCTTCCGGCCAGTTCTCTTTTGCCAGAGCCACAAACTGAAAAAGGCTTCCTATCGGACCGTCCGGCCCTTCCACCTCCGCATGCAGCACCACCGCATGGAACGGGATCTCATATTCCCCCCATTCCGATACGATCAAAAACTTCCCCCTTCTTTCCTCTCCCTCCCGCATGCCGCGGGCGTCGAAGCGGTAAGCGATCTGTTCCGATGTGCCTGAAAAAAAAGAGGTGAGGCACGTTGCCCGCTCTTCCTGGCAGCTCACATAGCCTTCCACCGGCTCCCCCTCACTTCCGGATACGGTAAAAAAGCTTTCCCGCACCTCATCCTTCGCAAGCGCCAGGCCGATTTCCTCACAGGAGAACGTTAAAGAGCCTTTCCTTTCCCGCCAGCCGTCTTCAAAAATACGCGCGTATTCTGTTTCCAAGTCCCTCACCTCCTTCGCACCAATATAAGGCGCCCACAAATGGCGATGCCCGTTGTCGCGCCCCTTGTATTTCTTTCTCAAAGCATTACTATCAGTATACCATCACCTTAGGAATTTCTGCAAGTAAGATGCGCGCTGTCAATCCTCCCGCAATTCCCGCCAGGCCCTCTCGCATTCCTCCGCATCCGTTCCGGCGCTCCCCGTCCCGCGCACGGCTGGAGCCTGACCCTGGCAGATGGCTTTGCGGCGGAGGGGACGGCAGGGCTGGGCGGAATTGCTTGCCCCGAAAACCACTTCAAAAATTGGCTGTTTCGCAGCGCCGCATGCAGGAAATTCTCCCGCACGTCCTGGCGGCGTTGTTTGACGCCCGGCAGGGCGGAGTTTAGCCGCCATGCGGGGAATTCCCAACATGCAGAGTAAACGAAACAGCCGATTTTTGAAGTGGTTTTTGGAAAAGCAATCCAATCGGGCCCTGCCTGCCGTAAAAATAAGAGGTGCCAGAACCACGAGTTGGCCAGATGCAAAGGAACCCCGGAGGCCGGGCAGGGAAATTCAAACCTCACCAGCCCTTGGCGCGAACAACCTTTTTGAGGGGCTTCACCCTATCCAGCTTGTTCGTTGGCCGCAAAGCGGCAAAAAGTATAACAGATATACAAAATACAATGAACAGCGTAAACCCTGCGCCTGCTTTAGAGTAGTGTACAAAATCATATCCGACACCGCATTGCGGGTCAAATAAAATCAGCACAGCTTTAACAGGATAATAGTTCATTGGCGCCCATTCGATAATTGCAAGAAATCCGCAGACAAATCCTGCCGCGGTACATGCATACACGGCGTCAACAGAAAGGGTTGCAATAATTGTGATTGGAAGCAGCGCGACGAACAAGAATATATTTCCCAAGACAATTCTGGCTGTCCATTCAATAATCAATGGGAATGTGATGTTTGATAATCCGGCAGCGCAGCACAGAAAAATGCCCAGCAATCCGCTTAAGATACTGAAGAAAATTGTCAGGAAGAACAGCATAAAAATCTTTCCAAGCAAAAGTTTCCGTATGGATACAGGAACAGTTAAAATATTTTTAAGCGTGTCCTCCATATATTCTCTGCGGGCAATAAATCCCCCAATCAATATGATCATTGCAGGGAAAAAATAAATACAGTTGTATTCAAGTATATTATTCATAATGATAGGAAAATCTTCCCTCACTCCGTCGTTTGCCAGAACGGGAAAAAATGAAAACACGCCCGATAATATTACAATAATCACACCAGCCTTCAAAACAGCATATCGTTTTAACTTCTCTGCTTCTGTCATTATAATAGCAAGCATAGTATCACCTCGACCATTTTCTGTAAAACCGGATAATTAAAAAGGCGCAGACAAGGAAAACACACACAAGATTCAGCACTACGCGGATATATTCCTGAAATGGTAAAGCCACTAAATTCCCAAGGCCCCAAAATGCCTTCCGCCAGCCCCAGATGCGGGAGGTAAGGAAAAGCCCATTCATCAATGGCAGCCAGCGCAGAATACCCTCATTCGATGAAAAAAGGATTAAAAGAATCCAGTTCACGACAGAATATGAAAAAGACAGCATAAGCGACAATAAAAAATTCTGATTCGTATAAATTACAATTACAGCAACCGGCAAAGACACGGTTGCCATTGTGATGCCCGTGAGCATGCTGCATAAAGTTTTAAATAAAACATCATAGACAGCTGCAGGTTCCAAAAAGAAGCAAAACAGAGTGGCTGAAAGTGCAGAGCATATGGAGTAGACTTCAGCCCAAAGATACATCACTACCAGTTTTGTGAAGATAAGTTCATTCCTGGTTACAGGTATTGTCCGCAAGTTCTTAAACGTATCACAATCCCGCTCGTTAAAAAAAAGAACTGCACTCATGCAGCCGAACAAACCGGGCAACAGCAGCATGGAACTGTAGACCAGATTATCGTTAAACAGGTTGTCATAATATGCATGCGCTTCCGCCAATGTAGTTGCGCCGCTGATTTCTGATTGTGTGATCACTCCTAATGCGAAAGGAAAAAGAAGGGAAAAAGCGGTCAAAACAGGAATTATCCTATTTCGCTTATACTTGAAAAGTTCACACCAAATCAGTTTAAGCAATTCCCTCACCCCCTGTTACCCGTTTGAAATAATCTTCCAAACTTTCTTCACAAGCATAGACTTCGGATACCTCCAGCCCATTCTCTACAAAAGCAGTGACCATTTTCCCCACGGGCAAATCAAGATTGTAAAGCTGTAGATTGCGGTCGTTCTGTATCAAAAAATTTTTTTCATGAAACATGCATTCCAAAAGCCTTGCTGCCTGCGCCGTGTCAGAAACCGTAAACCGAATATACTTACCGCTTTTTTGTTCTAATTCTGCAAGGCTTTCTTCCTCCAACAATACACCATGATCTATAATTCCAATGTCATCAGCCAATAATTCAATTTCAGAAAGAATATGGCTGGAAATCAAAATCGTTTTCCCTCTGGTCTTGCATAGCTTACGAATAAAAGAACGTATTTCAGCGATTCCAATAGGGTCAAGTCCGTTGATGGGTTCGTCCAAGATTAAAAGTTCCGGGTCATGCATAACTGCAAGGGCAATCGCCAATCGCTGTTTCATCCCAAGTGAATATTGTGAAAATAGTTTTTTATCTTTATAGGGCAAGCCCACCAAGTCCAAAGCGTCCCTGAGTGCGTACCTGCTCGGAACGCCTCGCAGCGTGGCAAAAATACGCAGATTTTCCGTTGCGGTCAGATTCGGATAGAATCCAGGAGATTCAATCAGGCTGCCGATGCGGGGAAGGATTTTCTTTTCATTGCCCCGCAAAGGCTTTCCCCATATCTTGATCTCTCCAAAGGTCGGTTGTGTCAGTCCAAGCAGCATTTTCATAGTAGTTGTTTTTCCGGCCCCGTTTCTTCCAAGCAGACCGTAGATTCTTCCTTTTTCTACATGAATGTTTAAATCGGCAACGCTTTTCTGCACGCCATACTGTTTTGTAAGATTTTTTGTTTCAATGACATACTCACCCATATCTGCTCCTCCCTTCTATAACGATATTTTACGACGCCAGCCTTGCATTAACCTTGCCGCAGTCTTGCATTAACCTTGCAATTTGATGTTTGCTTTGGATATTTAAGGAAACGCAAACATAACAAAAGCCCTCTCCATAAAAAGGGAGGGCCTTAATCAGCCATAGGAAAGAACAGAGAAAAAGCAGTTCCTTTCCCCTGCGCGCTTTCTGCGCTTATAGTACCGTTCATTTTTTCAACGAGCTGATATGCGATGGACAGCCCAAGACCACTTCCTTTTTCAGGCCGTCCTTTATCACATTTATAAAGCCGTTCAAAAATATGTTTCAAATCTTCTTTTTCAATTCCTATCCCATTATCAGACACAAGAATTTGCATAGTTCCATTCTGTTTTGATAAAGATATTTTTATTTCATCTGCATGGCTGTGCGCAACCACGTTTTGTATAATATTATTCAAAATCCGCATATATGCGTCCCTGTCAAGATTTGCCCGGAAAGGTTGTTCAGGAATATCAATACAGTAATCTATCTGTTTATCCTCAAATATTGGTATCCAGTCAATCAGAATATTCCTTGTCAGTTCAGCGGCTTCAACCGTATTTATTTCCATGGCAAATTCATCAGAGTTTAGTTTGAACCAATCAAAAAGAACATCTATATATTCTTTAAGGTCATAGGCTTTCTTTCGGGCGGTCTCAATATACGCGTCTTTTTCTTTTCCGATAACAATTCCTTTATGCGCTGCGTCAAGATACCCTATCAGCGTGGTAAGAGGGGTTCTTACATCATGGGAAAGGCTTGTCATAAGCTGTTTGTTCGTTTCTTCCGTCTGGCGGAATGCAGCAATCCTGTTTTCATAAGACATAATAATCCCGTTGATTTCATAAACAAGCGGAGCAACAATCTCATGTTCCTCCGATAAAATGCGCCTGTTCCCGTTGCCATTCTTTATGTCTGCCAGTATTTCAGTCATTTCCATTACCTGTTTCCTTACCCGCCTGACGATAAGATATGAGGCCAAAACAGAAAGAACGGCAACTGCGATGGATATGTACATGGCCAATTTCATATACAAAGGTCATACCTCCTTATTGAAGCGGGTTTCACCCGCTGTTTCCAAGCGCGTGTGCCCTCGCTCATGCAGCTAGGCGCACGCGCAGAATCAGCGGGTGATCTGGCTCAAAAATTATGATGTTCTCTTATATCTTCCGGCGCGCTCAAGCATTTTTTTAACATACATGCCTGTATAGGACGCAGGGCATTCCGCCACCTCTTCCGGCGTTCCCTGAACGACCACAGTTCCGCCTCCGTCTCCGCCTTCCGGGCCCATATCGATGATATAGTCAGCGGTCTTGATCACATCCAGGTTGTGTTCAATCACAATCACCGTATTTCCGCCGTCCGCCAGCCGGTGCAGGATTTCAACCAGCTTATGCACATCCGCGAAGTGAAGCCCTGTCGTCGGCTCGTCCAGGATATAGATCGTCTTCCCCGTGCTTCTCCGGCTCAATTCAGCCGCCAGCTTGATGCGCTGTGCCTCTCCGCCTGACAGGGTGGTGGAAGGCTGGCCCAGTTTCACATAGGACAGGCCCACATCATACAGCGTCTCAATCTTCCGGCGGATGCTCGGCACGTTTTCAAAGAACGTCACCGCTTCCTCCACCGTCATATCCAAAACATCAAAAATACTCTTGCCCTTGTATTTCACATCCAGCGTTTCCCTGTTATACCGCTTGCCTCCGCATACTTCGCAGGGCACATAAACATCCGGAAGAAAATGCATCTCAATCTTGATAATACCGTCTCCGCAGCAGGCCTCACAGCGTCCGCCCTTGACATTAAAGCTAAAACGCCCTTTCTTATAGCCCTTTGCCTTGGCATCCGGAGTGGACGCAAACAGATCCCGTATCATATCGAACACGCCTGTATAGGTGGCGGGATTGGAACGGGGCGTACGGCCGATGGGGGACTGATCGATATCGATCACCTTATCCAGCTGTTCTATTCCCTCTATCCCTTTGTTCTTTCCGGGAATCGTTCTGGCGCGGTTCAGTTCCTTTGCCAGCACCTTATACAGGATCTCATTCACCAGGGAGCTTTTCCCTGAACCTGACACTCCTGTCACGCAGGTCAGCACTCCCAGGGGAAAACGGACATCAATATTTCTCAGATTATTTTCCGCGGCTCCCTTCACCTTAATCCAGCCGGCGGGTTTTCTTCGCTGTGCAGGAACAGGAATTTCCAATTCGCCGCTCAGATATTTTCCCGTGATGGAATCGGGATTATGCATCAGTTCTTCGGCAGTGCCGCAGGCCACCACTTCTCCCCCGTGGGAACCGGCTCCCGGCCCGATATCCACAATATAGTCCGCGGCCAGCATGGTGTCCTCGTCATGTTCCACCACCAAAAGCGTGTTTCCCAGATCTCTCAGATTCTTCAGCGTATGAAGCAGCTTGTCATTATCCCGCTGATGAAGTCCTATGCTGGGTTCGTCCAGAATATAGCAAACACCCACCAGACCGGAACCGATCTGCGTTGCCAGGCGGATGCGCTGTGCTTCCCCGCCGGAAAGGGTTCCCGTTGCCCGGGCAAGAGACAGATAATCCAGCCCCACATCCACCAGGAATCCCACTCTGGCTTTGATCTCTTTCAGGATCTGGTTTCCGATCAGTTCCTGCTGTTTCGTCAATTCCATCTCGTCCAGGAAACGCTTCAGATTCCGTATGGACAGGGAAGTGATCTCATGGATGTTCTTTCCACAGACCGTCACGGCCAGGGCCCCTTTCTTCAGACGCATGCCCTTACATGCAGGACAAGGGGTGATGCTCATAAAGGTCTCATATTCCTGCTTGGAAATCTCGGAGGCGGTTTCCCGGTAACGCCTTTCCACACTCTTAATCAGCCCTTCAAAGGCCACCGGATAGATCCCCTTGCCGCGCTGTCCCTGATAATGCACTTCCACCTCGTGTCCATTGGTGCCGTGGAGCAGGATGTTCTTCACCTTATCGCTGTACTTCTCAAAAGGCGTATCCAGGCTGAAGCCGTATTCCTTGGCCAGAGCCTGCAGGATCGCGTTGGTAAAGCTTCCCGGTTCATTGCAGGACTGCCAGCCCATGACAAGGATCGCTCCTTCATTAATGCTCTTACTCTTATCCGGGATCATCAGATCCACGTCGAATTCCATTCTATAGCCCAGCCCATAACATTCCGGACAGGCGCCAAAAGGATTGTTAAAGGAGAAACTTCTCGGTTCGATCTCTTCAATGCTGATTCCGCAGTCCGGGCAGGCAAAACTCTGGCTGAATGTCATAGGTTCGCCGCCGATCACATCCACCAAAAGCAGTCCCTCTGTCAGGGACATCACATTCTCAATGGAATCTGCCAACCGTCTTTCGATTCCTTCCTTCACCACCAGCCTGTCCACCACAATCTCTATATTATGCTTGATGTTCTTGTCCAGACGAATGTCCTCGGAAAGTTCATACATGCTGCCGTCCACACGCACACGGACATAGCCGCTTCGCTTTGCGCGATCCAAAACCTTCGCATGTTCTCCCTTTCTGCCTCTGACCACGGGAGCCAGCAGCTGGATGCGGCTTCCTTCCGGGAGGGCCATGATCTGATCCACCATCTGATCCACAGACTGCTTTTTTATCTCCTTTCCGCATTTAGGGCAGTGCGGAATTCCGATTCGGGCATACAGCAGACGAAAATAATCATAGATTTCCGTAACAGTGCCCACTGTGGAACGGGGATTCCGGTTTGTAGATTTCTGATCAATGGAAATGGCAGGAGAAAGCCCCTCGATCTTATCCACATTGGGCTTCTCCATCTGCCCCAGGAACTGACGGGCATAGGAAGACAAGGATTCCATATACCGCCTCTGCCCTTCCGCATAGATGGTATCAAAGGCCAGGGACGATTTGCCTGAACCTGACAGACCGGTGAGCACCACCAGCTCATTTCTTGGAATATCCAGGTCAATATTCTTCAGATTATGTTCATTCGCCCCGCGGATCCTGATATAATCGCGCGGCCTCATCTTTATGCTTTCCTGCTCCATACTTTCCTTCCTTTTCTGCGGCCTGACACCGCTTTATCTATATTCTTTCCATCGGCACAACGTTCAAACGGGTCTGGCATGCTCTCTTCCGTTTCTGCCTTTGGCACCATCAATCCCGGCAGTCATTCCTTCATGCCTTCAAGCGTCTTCTTCAGTTCCACCATCTTATCTCTCAGTTCCGCTGCAGCTTCAAAATTCAGTTCGGCCGCAGCCTTCTTCATCTTCTTCTGTACATCAGCAATCAGCTTCGTAAGTTCTTCTTCATCCATGGACTCCGGTTCCTTCTCAAAGCGTACCTCTTCCTTGGCGATTTCCTTAGAGATGCTGATCAGATCCCGCACGCTCTTCTTAATGGTCTGTGGCGTGATGCCATGTTCTTCGTTATATTTCTGCTGCATCTGGCGCCTGCGGTTCGTCTCCTCAATGGCCGCCCGCATGGAATCCGTCATATTATCCGCATACATGACCACATGGCCTTCCGCATTTCTGGCCGCCCTGCCAATGGTCTGTATCAGGGAGGTCTCCGAACGCAGGAAGCCTTCCTTATCCGCATCCAGGATCGCCACAAGGGATATCTCCGGAATGTCCAGCCCTTCCCGCAGCAGATTAATTCCCACCAGCACATCGAACACATCCAGACGCATATCCCGGATGATCTCCGAGCGTTCCAGCGTGTCTATATCCGAATGAAGGTACTTCACCCGGATTCCAACTTCCCGCATATAATCGGTCAGATCTTCCGCCATCCGCTTGGTCAGAGTGGTAACCAGAATCTTATTATGCTTCTCCACCTCTTTGCGCACTTCGCCGATCAGATCGTCAATCTGTCCTTCCACAGGACGCACTGAAATCTCCGGATCCAGAAGGCCGGTGGGACGGATGATCTGTTCCGCCCGGTTCAGTTCATGGGACGCTTCATACTCGGACGGCGTGGCGGACACGAACAGCATCTGATCAATATGCGCCTCGAATTCTTCAAAATTCAGCGGTCTGTTATCCAGCGCCGACGGCAGACGGAAGCCATACTCCACCAACGTATTCTTCCTGGAGCGGTCCCCGGCGAACATCCCGCGTATCTGCGGAATCGTCATATGGGACTCGTCAATGATAATGAGGAAATCATCATCAAAGAAGTCCAGCAGGGTCATCGGCGGTTCTCCGGGAGCCGTCCCATTCAGATGACGGGAATAGTTCTCAATTCCGGAACAAACGCCCGTCTCTCTCAGCATTTCGATGTCAAAGTTGGTTCTCTCAGAAATCCTCTGCGCTTCCAGCAGTTTGTCCTCTCCCTTAAAGTAGCGGATCCTTTCTTCCAGTTCCTTTTCAATATTATCGCAGGCAATATTGATCTTATCCTGGGAAACCACATAATGGGACGCAGGAAAAATCGCAATGTGCTGGAGCGTCGCATGCAGCTGGCCGTTCAGCGGATCCACCTGGGCGATACGGTCGATCTCGTCGCCGAAAAATTCCACCCGAATCAGGTAATCCCCGCCTTCTGCCGGATTGATCTCGAGAACATCCCCTCTGACGCGGAAGCATCCCCGCCCCAGGTCCATATCGTTGCGGTCATACTGAATATTGATCAGTTCCCGTATCACCTCATCCCTTTCTTTCGTCATGCCGGGCCTGAGCGATACAATCATGTCCTTGTACTCATCCGGGCTTCCCAGTCCATAGATACAGGATACGCTTGCCACCACAACCACATCGCGCCGCTCAGCCAGAGAAGCCGTAGCGGACAGCCTCAGTTTCTCGATCTCGTCGTTGATGGAGGAGTCCTTCGCAATATAAGTGTCCGAAGAAGGCACATAGGCCTCCGGCTGATAATAATCGTAGTAACTGACAAAATATTCTACCGCATTTTCCGGAAAAAATTCTTTAAATTCCCCATACAGCTGGCCAGCCAGCGTCTTATTGTGCGCGATCACAAGCGTTGGCTTATTCAAAGCAGCTATCACGTTCGCCATGGTGAATGTTTTTCCGGAACCGGTGACACCCAGAAGCGTCTGGAACTGATATCCCTTTTTAAACCCGTCCACCAGATCTGCGATCGCCTGGGGTTGGTCGCCGGTGGGCTGATACGGGGCATTTAAAACGAATTTATCCATAGCAAAATCTCTCCTTTGTGACTTTTGATACATTCAATTATCAGCCACCTTTAAAAATTCATTCGTAACGAAAATGTCAAAATCAGAAAAAATACTGCCTTATATCAGGCTTTTCACAATTTGCTTACTAAAAGTCACAAAATATAAATCGCAACGTACTACAAAACACTCTATCGAGCATTCATCTACTCTCTATTCAAAATTTTTATCTTCCAATAATTTTTGTAATTCTTCTTTACTGGGAAGCACCGTCTCGTATTTACTTGCAAATATTTGATTGTTATCTTCAGGCAACGTCATCTCCACAATAGCATCTTTCTTGTCTTTGCAAATGATAATTCCGATTGTTGAGTTTTCATCATCCAATTTGACTTTTCGATCATCTGGCCTTCTTTTGCAAGACGCATTACTTCTTCTTTATCTCTACTTAACGCAAGCCGCTCATAAAGTGAACTTCCATACTGCCGCGCCAGTTCATCTTTACTCCAACCATTTCTATATGACTCTATTTCATAAAAATGACGTTCGTCAACATTATTTATCCTCATAAGAATAAGATAATGAGACCAACTCAAATAGAATTTTCTCCCTTCCTGAGTAGCTGGAAGTTTTTCAGATTGGGGAAATGGCGTTTCCCCAATTGAGTCTTTGGAATAAACCAGATAAAATTTACGCATCAGTTTTAAATTATCGTATGAATATCCTCTTCCAAATTTCTGTGTCAATCTCTGAGATAATTCTTTCAAAATATACTTTCCATATGCTGCACGTTCTTTTCCGTCCTGTTCTTCTTCAACAATCATCCTTCCTGCTTCGTAATAAGAATATACCATTGTCATATTTACTGCCGTAGCCAAATTTGCTTTGGCGCTTTGGAACAATTCTATTACTTTGTTGTAGAAAGTTTCATTTTGAATATTATCCATATGTTTGCACCCCTTTAGAACCCCATATGTCATTCTAAATTTATCTTTTTCCTTACCCACTCTAATAAAAAATACCCTTATTTCCTCTTCCCCTTTATATCTTTTGCTTTTTCACTTTAATTATCTATCATTTTTGAAATTCAGGTAAGTTTTCGTATTATCCCTATGTATGCTGTAACATCTTTTCCAGAAAAAGAGTATAGCACATCCTCTTTAAAAAGTATAGCCGAATCCAAACATTTGTTCCCACATTGCTGCCTGTTCAGCCTTTTGCACAAAAAAGCAGCGAAAAGGGGCGACCGTTTCGGTCCCCCCTCATCCGGATGCCGCATATTCATGCGGCATTCCGTCCTCTCTTCTTTTCTCAGTTCTCCGTTCCTTCTTCCGTCTCCGCTTCACCCAGCTTCTCATTCATGATCTCAATCGCCCTGTTGAGCTGATTATCCACATTATCATTATAATAGGCATCTGCATCGAATGCTACTTCCTCATTCGGCTCGATTCCCACTTCATGAATATCATTGCCGTTGGGTGTAAAGTAATGGCTCACCGTCAGTTTTACCGCAGAACCATCCGTCAGGGAAATGATTCTCTGCACGATCCCTTTTCCAAAGGTGGTGGTGCCGACCAGCGTTCCAATCCCGTAATCCTTAATCGCTCCAGCCAGAATCTCAGAAGCGCTGGCGCTTCCGCCGTCCACGAGAACCACCAATTCTTCTTTCATCTCTTTGTCTCCGTCACAGCTGTATTCCGTGCGGTTTCCTTCTTTATCTTCCGTATAGACGATCAGCCCCTTCGGAAGAATCTGACGCGCGATATCGCAGACCGTCACCAGATTGCCTCCCGGATTGCCCCGCAGATCCAGGATCAGCCCTTCCATTCCCTGCCCTCTGCATACAGCCAGCGCCTCCGTGAACTGATCCAGCGTAACCGTATCAAACTCCGTGATCTGAATGTATCCAATCCGCTCATCCAGCATCTCCTGGTTTACGGTGGGGCTTTCCACCTTTCTGCGTTCCACATCAATTTCAAGATAATCCGCTTCGCCGTCCCGGATAATCGTCAGATGCACGGTCGTGCCTTCTTCCCCTTTCACCAGGCTCGTTACCTGCGTCAACTCCATCCCCTGTACTTCTTCTCCATCCACCTTGTACAGCAGATCTCCGGCCCGCAGGCCGCTTTCCTGTGCAGGCGTTCCTTCTATGATTCCCGTCAGCTTGGGCAGGGAAGTATCCGCATCGATTCCGATATAGGCGCCGATTCCATAATAGATCCCTTCCGTCTTATCTTCCACTTCCGCCAGTTCTTCCGGGGAATAGTAGGTGGAATACGGATCCCCCAAGGCTTCCACAAGTCCTTTATACACTCCATTTTCAAGCGTTTCTTCATCCGCGCCTTCCAAATAGTACTTGTCAATGGTCTCTTCCAGCACGCCGATCTTATTCAGGGTCTCCTGCGTCGCCACGCTTCCTTCATCTGCGCTCTCCGACACAGCGGTTTCCTGCGCTCCATAGAGTCCTAGAAAATTCCACAGTGAGCTTCCCAAATAGATGCCGCAAGCCACCAGAGCCACTCCCAGCACACCTGATAACACTCCTCCCCAGAAGCTTTTCTTATTTTTCATCCTGTCCTCCTTGCCTGCCGGAAAAGCCTGAACGCCGAATTTGGGCCATCCTTTTGGCCCGCCTCCGGCGTCCTTTCCTGCTTAATAATAATATATCGCCATCCGTTACAAATAATTCCACGGATTTACATACTCGCCATTCAGCCTTACGCTGAAATGCAGGTGGGGGCCTGTAGAACGTCCTGTAGAACCTACTGCGGCAATCGTCTCCCCTTTGGATACCGTCTGGCCTGCGCTCACATACAGTTCCGAAGCATGCATATAAATTGTATACAGCCCGTCTCCATGATTAATCATTACATAATTCCCCATGGAACTGTTATAAGCGGCGGCAACCACAGTCCCTCCATATGCCGCCAGAATCGGCGTTCCGGAGTTCGCAGCGAAGTCCACGCCGTTATGAAATTTCTCCACCCCAAGCGTCGGATGCATACGCATCCCGTAATCATCAGAAATTCTTTTATAAGAATTCAAAGGCATCTGAAACATGCCGCCGTCATAGGTTACCTGCGGCTGATTCAGTTCCTCCAGCTGCTTCCTCTCTTCCTCCGCCGCAGCTTCCAGTGCTGCGATTGCGGAATTCTGGGCGGCAATATCCGCTTCATACTCAGCGATCGCCGCTTCCTTATTGTCAATATCTCCCTGGTATGCAGTAATCTGGCTTTCCTTCTCAGCAATCAGCGTCTCCAGGCCAGCCTCTTCCTTTTCCACCTCTGCGCTGGCCTCTTCCAATACTGCCTGCTCTTCCTCCAACGCAGCCTTGCAGGTTTCTATATATTCACAGTTTTTCTGGTATTCCGCCAGCTGTTCCTGATCATAATCATTCATCATCGAGATGTACTGCGCACGATTCAGAAGTTCTCCAAAGCTTTCAGATGAAAGTAGCAATTCCAAATAATTATGGTTTCCTTCTTCATAGGAATACTGAATCCGCACCTTCATTGCCGCATACTGTTCTTCTTCAAGCGCCTGGGCTTCCTCCAGTTCCTGCTGCGTCACTTCAATCTCCGCTTCTTTCTCAGAAATCATATCTTTCAGTTCCGCTATCCGCTCCTGAATCTCGGCCAGATTTCCGTCCAGCTGTTCTACATAGGCTTCCAAATCACCCTTCACTGTTTCCAGCTCGTCCACCATCGCCTGTATATCAGAAATGTTAGATTGTATCTGCTCTTTTTCTTCCTGCGCCTGAGTGATCGCATCTTCTTTTTCTTTAATGCTTTGCTCTAGTTCATCTGCCGTAGCAGCCCGAATCACCCATCTCTGCCCGAACCATGTACACAAGAACAGTACTGCTAACGAAAGGGCAAAACTCCTTTTCCTTCTTTCCATATTTTTCTCCCTGGTGTTCCGTCGAAACCCGTTCTTAAGGTTTCTCCGGGAGGTTCTCTTCCATCACACACGCAGATGCTTACGAACCGTTATAAAGCTTCCCACGAATCCGATACCAACACCCATCAGAACGATGACAGGGAGCAACGTTCTAAAAACCTCACCCACAGGTATAAAATGTAAAAGATTGGACAACACCGCGAACCTTGCCTGTATAAACTGCAGTACATTCGTATACATTATGTAGAGGCCAGCCAGCGGCAGCACGGAACCCAGCACGCCGATCAGGATGCCTTCTATTACGAATGGTGCACGGACAAAGAAATCCGTGGCGCCGATGTATTTCATAATTCCGATTTCTTCCTTACGCACGGAAATGCCGATCATAACCGTATTGCTGATCAGGAAAATGGATACCAACAGCAGAATCACAATGATGCCGGCCGATACATATGCCACCAGAGCGTTCACTCCCGTCAACGTGGTAGCTGCCAGTTCCGACTGGTTCACCGTCCGGATCTCAGGGATGCTCTCCAGGTAGCTTACCAATTCATCCTGCTGAGAGATATCCTCCATGTAGATCTCAAAACTGGCCGAATTCTCCAGCGGATTATCCCCTTCCGGAAAACCGTCCGAGTATTCCTCCGGGATAAAATTCTCTTTATAAAATTCCCACGCTTCCGCAGCTGAGGTAAACTCCACTCTCGCCACATCATCCCGCGCTTCGATCTGGGCCCCTATTTCCTGCATGCGCTCTTCCGTCGTGCCTTCCTGAAAGAAAATGGTAACGGATACCCCTTCTTCCGCCGAATGGACGATCGTCTGGAAGTTCAGAATCACCGCATAGAAAAGTCCCAGAATGAAAAGACTGGCGCTGATCGTGGCAATCGAAGCCAGAGAATACCACTTGTTGCGGAAGATATTAATGATTCCCTGCTTCAGTGTATAAAAAAAAGTACTAATTCTCATCGATATAACCACCTTTTTCTTCGTCGCTGACGATCACGCCCTTCTTCATCGTCACAACCCGCTTTTGCATCTCATTGACGATCTCTCGGTTATGCGTCACTACCAGTATTGTCGTCCCTCCCTCGTTGATCTTCTCCAGAAGCTTCATGATCTCCCAGGAATTCTTGGGGTCCAGGTTACCGGTCGGCTCGTCCGCGAGCAGAATCGGCGGCTTATTAATGAGCGCCCTTGCGAGCGCTACCCTTTGCTGCTCTCCTCCCGAAAGCTGCTTGGGTTTTGCTTTATATTTGCCTGCCAGGCCGACTGTAGCCAATATTGCAGGTACATTCTTCTTAATCTCCCGGGTCGGCACCTGAATAATACGCTGGGCAAAGGCCACATTCTCATATACGTTCCGATCCTTCAGCAGGCGGAAATCCTGGAATACAATCCCCAGATTCCTTCTGAATTTCGGGATCTGCCGTCTCTTCAGCTGTGCCACATTCTGCCCGTTCACCAGGATGGTTCCTGACGTAGGCGTCAATTCACGCAGAAGCAGCTTGATCAGCGTGGATTTCCCGGAGCCGCTGTCTCCCACTATGAAGACAAACTCTCCTTTCTTTACACGCAGGTTCACTCCATTCAATGCCGGGGCTCCCGTTGCGTAGCTCTTGCTGACCTTATCCAACACGATGAGCGCACCGTCGTCCCTGATTTTCCGTCTCGTTCTTTTCGATCCCAAAAGTCCCAAAATAATGTACCTCTCCAGACTGCCGTCATGGCCTGCAGCATCTTCTCCCTGGGCCGTCAGGGCAGCCTGCGCGGCTGATTCTCATTTGGCAGCTCAATATTCAAACGTTTCCATGTACTTCATGTACTTCACCACCATCAAGGCGATCTTAAACGTGATCGCATCTTCAAACACGCGCAGATCCAGCCCTGTGCTCTTCTGCAGCTTGTCCAGCCGATAGACCAGCGTATTTCTGTGAATGAAAAGCTGACGGCTGGTTTCCGATACGTTCAGGCTGTTCTCAAAGAACTTATTAATGGTGGTAAGCGTCTCTTCGTCAAAATCATCCGGGCTCTTCCCTCCGAAAATCTCCTTGATGAACATTTTGCAGAGCGGAATCGGCAGCTGATAAATCAAACGCCCTATACCTAATTCATTGTATGCGATAATGTCTCTTTCGTCAAAGAAAATTTTTCCCACGTCCAGGGCCATCTTCGCTTCCTTATAGGAACGGCTGACTTCCTTGATCTCTTTCACGATGGTTCCGTATGCCAGACGGGCATCAGACACGCCTTCCTTTTTCAGGAAATCGCTGACCGCTTCGGCCGTTCTCTCGATCTCACTTCCGGAATCCGCTTCTGACAGTTCTTTTACGATGATTACATTATTCTCATCCACAGCGGTTACAAAATCTTTATTATTATTGCCGAATGCAGCACGGATCATCTCCAGCACGTTGCTGTCCCTGCTGTTATCCGCTTCAATCAGCAGCACCGACCGGGATACATCCACCGGAATATGCAGCTTCTTGGCCCTGCTGTAAATATCCACCAGCAGCAGATTGTCCAGCAGCAGATTCTTGATAAAGTTATCCTTATCAAACCGCTCTTTATAGGCGACCAGAAGGCTCTGAAGCTGGAATGCCACCATCTTACCGATCATATAAACATCCTCTCCGGCTCCCCCCGCCACGAGGATATATTCCAGCTGTGTCTCATCAAATATCTTAAAGAACTGATATCCCTGCACTTCCTGGCTGTCAGCAGGTGACTCCGAAAAGGAGCGCGCCGCTCCCACGCAGCTTTCCATCTCTTCATCAGTTGTGGCAATCACCTTGCCGTCCACATCCACCACGCATAATTCCACTCGCGCAATATTGTGTAGCCCGTCAATCGTGTTCTGCAGTACCTGATTTGATATCATTTTCTACCCCTCTCCTTCTCTTATACATTTTCACGAAAATACCCTTTGCTTAAAAACATCTAATTTTAATACCCATTTTTCATTTTAAACGAAAACACTAAATAAATCTATAGTAATCTCAAAAATTTTATGCAATTTTGTTACTATTCAGTCCTGTGCATTTCTCTATGTCTGTCCCGCCCCTTCCCTTTCCGCCTTTGT
>ERZ826396.1007-NODE-1007-length-35059-cov-3.647783_pt1 | contig 35059 bp, 28 predicted proteins | sample MGYA00519926_ERZ826396 | MGnify/ENA primary metagenome ERZ826396 (study PRJEB31778, sample SAMEA3449230) | human gut metagenome | biome: human gut; feature: human-associated habitat; material: faeces | place: United Kingdom | collected 2010/2012 ... | reverse complement strand
GAAGCCATGGCAGCCTTTCTGCGGCTGGTGAAGGAGCGCACGGGGCAGAACGTCTGGTGCTATACGGGCTATACGCTCGAAGAGTGTCTCGCCGACCCGGCCCGCCGGGAGTGCCTTCGGTGGATCGACACGCTGGTCGACGGACGCTACGTCGAGGCGCTGCGCGATCTGTCGCTCGATTTCCGGGGGAGTTCCAACCAGCGGATCATCGACGTCGGGGCCTTGCACCTGTTCGGATAGGTGTGTGAAAAAAGAGCTGCAAATCCTTGCAGCTCTTTTTTATGCGCGGGTTATCTCTACTGACGCTGGAGGTCCGAATTGTCGGCTACGACCATGTTTTTGTCGATGCGCAGCGTCACATTGCCGTCGACCTCGATCAGCAGGGTGGTCTCCTTGATCTCCTTCACGACGCCGTAGATGCCGCCGGCGGTGATGACTTTGTCGCCTTTTTTCAGACCGTTGCGGAACTCCTGCATCTGTTTGCGGCGCTTGGCCTCGGGACGCCACATGAACAACCAGAGAACCAGCACCATGAGGCCGATCATAATAATGAAACTGTACTGCTGCATGAATCCCGGTTGAGGCTCTATGGGGACCGTCTGAAGAAAATTAATCATAATTGTATTCGTTTTAAGTGTTTATTCCATTGAACGAAGCAAAGGTACAAATTATTGCCGAATAAACAAGGATTTATTTTATGTCCGCTTCCACGAACAGCCGCAGGGGCCGCTGCCCTCCCGCCAGCGTGATGTCCAGCGCCTTGAGTTGCCAGCCCCGTTCGCCGCGCGAATCGAAGGTGAGCGTCACCTGCCGTGCGTCGCCCGGTGCAATCGGTTGTGCGTCAAATTCGAGCGTCGTGCATCCGCAGCTGCGCCGGTAGGAGGCTACGGCCACGGGACGGCTTGCGTCGTTGGCCAGCCAGAGGCGCAGCACGGCGATTTCGCCGGACCCGAGGCGTCCGAAACGCACGGTGTCCGTGCCTCCCGTGGTGAGAATCGAATCCGTTAGCGAGATAATCCGGCCCTTGCGTTCGACCGCACGGGGAGATGTGCCGCAGCCAACGGCGAGTGCCGCCAGGGCGAGGATCGCGAGCATGCGGGTCATGGCCGGCAGGGGTCAGATCAGGCCGCGCCCGGCCTTTTTGATGCGTCCTTCCGCGGTCAGCGACTCGACGATCTTGTCCAGCACGCCGTTGATGAAGGTGCTGCTGCCCGGGGTGGAGTAGTATTTCGAAATTTCGATCCACTCGTCGAGCGTCACCTTGACGGGAACCGACGGGAACGAAGTCAGCTCAGCCATCGCCGTGCCGATGATCAGGTTGTCCATGAAGACGATGCGCTCCACGTCCCAGTTGGCCGTGAACTTCTCGATGTAGTCCTGGAAGGCGGAGTAGTTGACCAGCGACTTTTCGAACAGCGTCTTGACGAATTCGGGGTCCTCGCTGCTTTTGAACTTCGCGGGAACCTTCAGTTCGGTGTGCGAGACGCGCAGGTTCGAAAGCGTGCGCAGGACCATGATCACGATGTAGGGAAGGTCGTCGGTCCAGAGGATCGACATCTCCTCCAGCACGTCGTCCAGCGCCTCGCAGCTCTGCAACTCCTTGAAGAAGTCCTCGAGCAGCTTTTTGTCGTCGTCGAACGAGCGCTCCTCGCGCTGCATGTAGTCCTTGTAGTAGTCGCTCTCGGTCAACTGCGCGTAGAGCGTGCGGATCAGTTCGGGATAGCGTTCCCAGCCCAGTTTGCGGGCCGCCACGTGATCGTTCACCGCGTCGCTGTTGGCGATGGTGCGGATCACGGCGTTGTCCACGAACTTGGTGTTGGGGTTGAGGTCTTCGAATGTCGGCAGTTTCTTCTGTTTGGCCAGCTCCTGACGCTGTTCGGCGTAACGCGCGATCTCCACGGGGAGGATCAGTATCTGGAAATAGAGGTCATAGGCCTTGTCGACGGACGCCATCAGCGTTTTTTCCGACGCCATCATGTTATCCGCGCCCGATTTGAGATGGGCGAACAGCGCCTTGACGACCTTTATACGGAGTAATCTTCTGCTCAACATTTTTTTAGAACGATTTTTAACGGCCGCAAAAATACAACTAAAAATCAAGAATAAAAAATTAAGCCGGGAGAATTCTTTCTCCGGGCGATTTCCGCGCGGCCGTCGCGGCGGATTCCGGCGTATCCGAAAAAACGGGAGGCGCGATGGCCTCCCGATGCTGCAACTACTTTTCCCGGATCGACTTTTTCTTGCCTACATGACTTTGATAGACACAATAAACGATTCCGGCCACGAGCAGGACAAGGATGCAATAGCCGGTGCTTCGGGCGCTGGCTTTGAGCATGCTTTCGAGAGACATTTCCGGATAGAGAAGCGCGAAGACACAAAGGAAATAGATGAAGCAGGCGCCCATGTTTCGCAAGGTGAGGAACCGGGAAATACTCAAATCGTCGTCTTTCGTCTCTTTTGCATCGGGAACCGGACACGTATCGGGACGTTTATCCGGACCCTTTCTGATTCGGTTCCAAAAATAGACGGCCGAAAAGATCACGATGCTTACGATCGTATAAATGATGATGCACCGCACGAGGCGTCCCGGAGAGCAATCTTTTCCGGGTGTGGGCAGAAACGCTATAATCATCAGAACGACGTAGAAATTAGCCAATCCTTTGAGAAACACTTTCAGCTCGGTTTTGTTCATGGCAGATTCATTTTAAATTCCCTCTTCGGCCTCGCCTCCGAAATAATAGCAATGGCGTTTTATATTGGTCCTAATTTAGGACATTGGATTTTGAAATAAGAGAGGCGAACGGATAAATAGAAAAAAATATACTGAATTGCGAAAGAAATATACTCTGCCGACCGACTGCGGGGCTCTTTGCATCCTGATTTTTAATTTTTAATTCTTAATTTTTAATTTGCTTTTGCCTATCTTTGCACCCGTATGGAACAATTGGAAGAAAAACAGCCTTTCGACGTGATCGTCATCGGGGCGGGCGCTGCGGGCATGATGGCCGCGGGTACGGCGGCGCGCAGCGGCAGGCGCGTGCTGCTGATCGAAAAGATGGAGAAGTCGGGCCGCAAGGTCCGCATCACCGGCAAGGGACGATGCAACGTCACCAACGCGCGTCCGGCCGAGGAATTCGCCGATCAGGTGCGCACCAACGCCGAATTTTTCAAGGTCGCGTTCTCGGAGTTCAACAACCGGGCGGCGATCAAGTTTTTCGAACGCGCAGGCGTGAAACTCGACATCGAACGCGGCGACCGGGTCTTTCCGCAGAGCGGCAAGGCGTGGGACATCGCCAACGCCCTGCTGGAGTTCTGCGTCGAAAACGGCGTCAAGATCATCTACAATACGCGTGTTACGGAGATTCTGACCCTCGGGGACCGGGTCTTCGGTGTGAAATACATCAACCGGCGCGGTTTCGAACGCAAGGAGGAGTGCGCGCAGGTGATCCTCGCCACGGGCGGCGTCTCCTATCCCGCGACCGGATCGACGGGCGACGGCTATGCCTTCGCCGCCGACCTGGGTCATACGATCGAGCCGCTGCGTCCGTCGCTGACGCCGCTCTTGTCGTCGCACGCCCAGATGAGATACCTCGACAAGGTGCTGCTGCGCAACGTGCGCGCGACGCTTTATGTCGATAACGAACCCGTGCGCGAGGAGTTCGGCGAGATCGGATTTTCCGACCGCGGCATCGAGGGAGCCGTGGCGCTGCGCATGAGCCGCGACGCGGTGGACGCCCTGATCGAAGAGAAGCGCGTGAAGCTGGTCCTCGACCTGAAACCCGCGCTCACGGAGGAGGTGCTGCACGAACGCATCGCCCGTGAAATCGCCGGGCTGCAACCCAACGAGTTCTTCGGCGAACTGCTGCGCAAGCTGGTTCCCAAGCCGCTGGTGATGCCGCTGGCGCAGGAGGTGGACATCCGTGCGAACTGTTACGTCGGCAAAATCACCGAGGAACAGATCACGCGTCTGGTGCGTACGCTCAAGGGACTGACTTTCCCGATCACGGACTATGCGCCGTTCGAATACGCCGTGGTGACGGCCGGCGGCGTGCGCTGTGACGAAGTGAATCCCTATACGATGGAGTCGCTGAAAGTCAAAGGGTTGTATTTTGCCGGCGAGGTGCTCGACATCGACGCCAATACGGGCGGTTACAACCTCCAGATCGCCTTTTCGACGGGCCGCCTGGCCGGGTCGCTGAAAAAATAGACGTTATGAAGATCGTCGGCCATCCCATTTCTTTCCGGTTGCCCGGGCGGGTTTCCGAACTGCGCAACCGGCTCTCACGCGCCCGTTATTTCCGCGGTCACGGAGTCCATTCGCCGTTCGTCTACGACATTGTGCGCAGCGTCTTCATGCGCGACGACCTGCTGCCGGGCCGCCGGGACCTGTACGAAGCCCTGCTCACGGCGGGCGTTTCCCGCCGTCGGGCGGTGCAGTTGCAGAATCTGATGATTCATTGCGGCTATACGACCTTTGGCCTGAATCGTGCGGATGCTGAATTCTGCGTCGCCACGTGCGGCCTGCCGCGCCCTGCGACGCTCGCGCTGGTGCGTGCGGCGGCCGAAGCGGGGCATACCGTGGCGCTGATGTCGCCCTACGACGGCTGCGAACGGCAAGCGCTGTGCGGGCAGATTATCGCGAGACACGCTTCGACGACGGTGGATAACCGCGGTTACCTGCTGATTTTCAACAACCATTTGCCGAAACAACATTTCAGGATATGAAGGTATACACGAAAACGGGCGACAAGGGAATGACCTCGCTGATCGGCGGCGAGCGGGTCTTCAAGACCGACGAACGGGTCGAGGCTTACGGTACGGTCGACGAACTGGCTGCTTTCACGGCTCTGCTGGCCGACAACATGCGCGGCGACGCTGCGTTGGCGTCGTCGGTCGGCGACCTGAACCGCATTCTTTCGCGGCTGATGTCGGTCGAGGCGCTGCTGGCCACGGGGCAGTCGGGGAGCGACAAGGTCGCTCCGCTGGACCCGGAGACCGTTGCATGGCTCGAAGGGCGCATCGACGCCATGCAGGAGGTTCTGAAACCGATTGATAAATTCACGATTCCGGGCGGAAACGCTGTGGTGTCGATGTGCCACGTGTGCCGCACCGTCTGCCGGCGCGCCGAACGCGCCGCGCTCCGTGCCGACGCCAGATACGGCGTCGACTCCACGGCGCTGGTCTGGTTGAACCGGCTTTCGGACTATTTCTACCTGCTGGGGCGCACCCTCACGGCCCATTATGCCGTCGACGAGGTCCTGTGGATTCCCTGACCTGACCGGGTATGTAAAATGCGAAGCGGCACATTCCGGGAATCGTGCCGCTTCGCATTGATATTATTTTGAGGCCGCCGGCCTCAAAATCGCTTTTTAGTATTCCTCCTCGTTGAAGAAGAAATCGTCCTTGGAGGGGTAGTCGGGCCAGATGTCTTCGATAGATTCGTAGATTTCACCCTCGTCTTCTATCTCCTGCAGGTTTTCGAGCACTTCGAGCGGTGCACCCGAACGTACTGCATAGTCGATGAGTTCATCTTTCGTTGCGGGCCAGGGGGCATCTTCGAGTTTCGATGCCAGTTCAAGCGTCCAATACATAGTCACAATATTTTTAAGTTCCCAATTGTCAACGGATTATTTGTCCTCAAGGGGTGTTAACCCGTTATGGCTAATTTGCAAAAGTATAAAAAAAACGAGAAAAACAAAGAAAAATCGGCAAAACATCGTGCGTGTGTTATTATATGGTTGGTAACCAATGTTTTGAACGGTGGAAAAAACTCGGCTGCAAATTGCGGCGAAAGGGTTTTGCCTCCTCCGGCGGGCGGCGTCCCGTGGAATATGCCGCCGTCGTTTTTTTGCGGAGTTCGTTTTTTATCGTATTTTTGTTACGATTCGAAATAATACGACTTATTTTAAAAACGAAAACCCCGACTCCATGATCCGCATCAGCCGCTTTTTCCTGCCGTTTCTTTGTTGCCTGACGGCGCCCGTCCTTGCCGGTACGCAAACCCGCTGGGTGGTGGTTCCCGACAGCACGGCCATCGTGTGGAATGTCCGCGAGGGCGATTCGCACCGGGACCATATCGAAATGAGCGGATTGCGGATTTCCGCCGTCCTGCGCTACGGTGTCGGCGCCGACGGCAGTTTCCGGTTCGAACGCAGTATCGTGTGGCCGATGCTGCGCACCATCCCGAACAATACGCACGGTTCGCTGATGCGGCGTTTCGCGTGGGACGTTCCCCGGATGCTCTCGGTCAATGAGAATTGCCTTCAGCAGGAGAAGGTCCGCCGGATCGTGCTCGACGGCACGATGACCGTCGAGAGCGACTGGACGGCGGTCAAAGGCTCGCTTTCGTTGACGCGTGTCCTTTTCCCGTCGGTCGACGAGGCTGCCTTCTGCGAAAAATACATCCTGAAGAATACGGGCGAGAAGCCGCTTTACGTCGAGATTCCCCGGGCGCGTTCGGTGATCCGGACAGCTCCGGCAAAGGGCGTGGAGGGCAGTTACGAACTGGTGGCCGAGATCTGCGGCGACACGGCGCTGATGCTCGCTCCGCGGGCCGAGGTCGCTTTCGGGGCCTTTTTCAGCGGCCGCCGGTCCGGGGACGAAGCCTTGGCGCTGAACGCCGACGCGGAGTGCGCCAAACGCCGTGCGCTGGTGGCCGAATGGCAGCGCAATCTGGTGCTGGACACCCCCGATCCCGTGATCGACGCCATGTTCGCCTTTGCGAAAATCCGCGCTGCGGAGAGCATCTACGACACCAAGGGCGGTCTGATGCACGGTCCCGGCGGCGAGCGTTTCTATGCCGCGATCTGGGCCAACGACCAGGCCGAGTACATCAACCCGTTCTTCCCCTTCCTGGGCTACGACCGGGGCAACCGCTCGGCGCTCTGCTCGTTCGGCTATTTCGCCCGCTACATGAATCCCGACTACCGGCCGATTCCCAGTTCGATCATAGCCGAAGGAACCGACATCTGGAACGGCGCGGGCGACCGCGGCGATGCAGCCATGATCGCCTACGGTGCGGCGCGTTATGCGCTGGCGCGCGGCGATGCCGCCGAAGCGGCCGAAGTGTGGCCGTTGGTGGAGTGGTGTCTGGAGTACTGCCGCCGCCGGCTGACCGGCGACGGTGTGGTGGCCTCCGATTCGGACGAACTGGAAGGCCGCTTTCCGGCCGGGGATGCCAACCTGTGCACCTCGTCGCTTTATTACGACGCGCTGCTCTCGGCCGCAATGCTGGGCCGCGAACTGCATAAGCCCGCCCGGCAGCTGGCCGCCTACGAACGTCAGGCCGCCGCGCTGCGGAAAAACATCGACCGCCATTTCGGGGGCATGGTCGAGGGCTTCGACACCTATCGTTATTATACGGGCAACGACCGTCTGCGTGCGTGGATCTGCATTCCGCTGACCGTCGGCATCGACGAACGGAAGGAGGCGACCGTCGAGGCGCTCTTTTCGCCGAAACTGTGGACCGAAAACGGCCTGCTGACCCGGTCGGGCGACAAGACCTTCTGGGACCGGTCGACGCTCTACGCCCTGCGCGGGGTCTACGCCTCGGGCGAGACCGAGAAGGCCACCGGCTATTTGTCCTATTATTCCGGGGTGCGCCTGCTGGGCGACCATGTTCCCTACGCCATCGAGGCGTGGCCCGAAGGCTCCCAGCGTCATCTTTCGGCCGAGAGCGGCCTTTACTGCCGCATCCTGGCCGAAGGGGTGTTCGGAATCCGTCCGACGGGTTTCCGGTCGTTTACCCTGACGCCGCGCCTGCCCGCGGCGTGGGACCGCATGAACCTGCGCAACGTGCGCGCCTTCGGCTCGGCGTTCGACATCGAGGTGCGCCGTGCGGCGAAGGGGATGGAGGTCGCCGTGACGCAGGACGGGCGGGAGGTCGTCCGCAAGAGGCTCCGCGCGGGGCAGAGCCTCGGGGTGACGCTGAAATAGAAAAAGAGAGGGAGGTTTCCGAAAACCTCCCTCGTTTATTTCACCGCGATGTAGAACAGGTCGAAACAACCGTCTCCCACCGGTTCGATGCGGTAGTCGTCCATGCGGATCGAGGTCGTCAGCCCGGTGTTTTCCCGGAGGAGCTTGCGGCGGTTCATGCGGTTGAGGATGTCGTAGGGGATTTGCAGCATCCAGCGCGGCAGGCGGTGCTGGAGGTCGAGAATGTCGAAGCGCGTGATGCGTTCGACGCCGCGGCGGTTTTCCGCATAGTAGTCCATCACCTTTTCGTTGCCGAAGACCCCGAGGGTCTCGATCTCCGAAAACCGTGCGGCGAGCAGCCTGCGGAGTTGTTCGGCCGTGTATTCGCGCACGTGCCACGGGTTGCGGGTGAGCGACATCGGGGCGTTGGGGGTCGTCACGATGAACCGTCCCCCGGGGCGCAGCACCCGGTGTATTTCGCGCACGAACTCCGCATCGCGTTTGATATGCTCGATCACCTGGAACGAGATCACGCAGTCGAAACTTCGGTCGGGGAAGTCCAGCGGCGGGACCACTGCCTGCCGGAACTCGACGTTGGGGCGGTCGAGCAGTTCCGGCGCCGGGGCGTGCTTGTCGACGGTGACGAACCGCCGCGCCCGGGGCGCGGCTACCTCGATGCCGTAGCCGGCTCCGGTTCCGATTTCGAGCACGTCGCCCGCGATGCGCGCCGAGGCGGCGTGGTAGGCCAGCAGCGAGCGCTGGAAAACGAAATTGTCCGAGGCTTCCGCCGAAACGCGCTCCGCGGTGTTAATCTTCGCCATGTTTCCGGATTTTGATGCCTTTTTCGCCGGCTTCGACCGCGCCGCGCTTGAGGAGCATGCCCAGCGAGCGTTTGAAAACCTTTTTGCTCGTTCCCGTGAGGCGCGTCACCTCCTCGGGGGCGCTGTCGTCGTTCAGGGGCAGGAATCCGCCGTTGTCGCGGACCAGCTGGAGCAGCACCTCCGCCGAGTCCTTCACCTGTGCGAATCCCGTCTGCTGGAGGCTCACGTCGATGCGGTTGTCCTCGGTGATACGCCTGACGTAGCCTTTCAGCCGGTCGCCGACGGCCACGGGACGGAAGATCTGGTTGCGGTAGATCATGCCCCAGTGGCGGTTGTTGACGATCACGCGGAAGCCGATTTCGCTCTCCGAGGCCACCAGCAGCGAGACCTCCTCGCGGGGTTTCACCGTGATCAGGTCGTTGTTTATGAAACTCTTGAGTTTGGTCGTGGCCACGCAGCGGCCCGTGATGTTGTCTTCGTAGAGGTAGACGATGTAGCTGTGTCCGGCCAGGATGCCGCCCTGCTGGTTGCGGTTGGGGAGGAACAGGTCCTTGCCGTGCAGTCCCCAGTCGAGGAAAGCCCCGTGGGCCGTCTTGTCCACCACGCGCAGATAGCCCGCTTCGCCTTCGCGCAGCAGCGGCGTTTCGGTCGTCGCCACGAGGCGGTCCTCCGAGTCGTGGTAGAGGAAGACCTCTTTCCGGTCGCCGACCTTGTCCGTCAGCGAAGTGTAGCGGTTGGGGAGCAGCACTTCGTTCTGCTCCTCGTCGGCGAGGTATAGGCCGTATTCCGATACGCGGCTTACGGTGAGGGTTTGTATGCGTCCTGCTTTCAACATGGTTTTTCCGGTATATACGCTGCAAAAGTACGTTTATTTTCGTCCGAATCCAAACTTCGCGGGCCGTACTGCCGGAAGATGCGGCGGATTTGCCGGCTTGCGGAGCGAAAGTTTTGCGGATTGGCCGAAAAACCGTATCTTTACGAAACGTAAAAATCTCCCGAAATGATGAAACTACGCCGATTTCTGTTCCTGCTCTGGGCGGGATTGCTGGTAGCGGCCGCCGCGTGCGCCCAGCCTGTCAGCACGCTTTACGACAAGACCGAATACCGTATCGCCATGCGCGACAGCGTGCGCCTGCACACCTCGGTCTTCACGCCCAAGGCCCCCGGCAAGGCCCCGATAATCATTTTCCGGACGCCTTACGGTACGGGACCTTACGGCGAGGGACAGTTTCCCGGCAGTTTCGAAAAAGGCTACATGCGCAGCTACGTCGACCGCGGCTACATCATCGTCCAGCAGGACGTCCGGGGCCGCTACATGAGCGAGGGCGAGTTCATGCACGTGCGTCCCGCGGGCTTCGGCAGCGTGGACGAGACGACGGACAGCTACGATACGGTGGACTGGCTGGTGAAGAACATTCCCGGCAACAACGGCCGTGTGGGTTTCGCGGGATGCTCCTACCCGGGATTCTACGCCCTGATGGGCGGTTTGAGCGGGCATCCGGCCGTGAAGGCCGTTTCGCCGCAGGCCCCCGTTACCGACTGGTACATGGGCGACGACGTGCACCACAACGGCGTGCTGATGTTGAGCGACGCCGTGCGGTTCCTCAATTCGATGAACACGCCCGCTGGACACGAGCCGACCGACAAGATGCCGCGGCGCGGGCTGACGATCTCGCCCGACGAACGCACGTTCTTCCTCACGGAGCGCCCCACGCGGGCCGACCTGACGAAACTGCTGGCACCCAATGCGTTCTGGGAGGAGATGGCCGAACATCCCGACTACGACGAGTGGTGGCGCGCGCGTGACACGCGCCGGGCCTGCTACAACATCCGTCCCGCGATGCTGGTCGTGGGCGGCACGTTCGACGCCGAGGATTGCTACGGGGCCTGGAACCTTTACAAAGCCGTCTTGCGCCAGAGCGCCCGGACTCCGCTCCATCTGGTCGTCGGGCCGTGGGCCCACGGGGCATGGCGCGGCGACGGGCGTACGCTGGGCGACTTCGATTTCGGAGAGGAGGCCTCCGGAGCCTACTATATGGAACATTTCGAGGCGCCCTTTTTCGACTGTTACCTCTGGGCGCGCGACACGGTTGACCGGCTGCCGCCCGTGGCGGCTTTCTCGTCGGGCGACAACCGCTGGCATACGTTCGGGCGGTGGACGCCTTCCGAGGCCCGCAAACTGACTCTTTACCTCGCCGACGGCGGCCGCATCACGACCGAAAAACCGACGGTGAAAAACTCCTCGACGAGCTATACGTCCGATCCTGCCGACCCCGTGCCGTATATCGCAACCTCCGGCACGCGGCGTCCCAAGGAGTATATGATCGCCGACCAGCGGTTTCTGGAGGGCCGCAAGGACGTGCTGACGTTCGTGACCGAACCGCTTGCGGAAGACGTGACCCTTGCCGGTCCGGTTGAGGCTTCGCTGAAAGTGGCCCTTTCGACCTCGGATGCCGATTTCGTCGTGAAACTGATCGACGTTTACCCCGACGAGGGTGAAAAGGCCGGCATGCAGATGCTTGTTCGCGGCGACGTGGTGCGCGGCCGTTACCGCGACGGCTTCACGCGTCCGAAAGCCTTCGTGCCGGGCAACCCCGAGACCGTGCCTTTCCGCACGACCGACATCGCCCACACGTTCCGCGCCGGACACCGGATCATGGTGCAGGTGCAGAGTTCGTGGTTCCCGCTCACGGAGCGCAATCCCCAGCAGTTCATCGACCTGTGGCGCTGTGCGGCGTCGGATTTCGTGCCCTGCCGGGTGACGCTTTTCCACCAGCGCGACCGTGTGTCGTCGCTGACCGTCTATAAGCTCTGATTTTCGTGGAACTCCGCATCGCCCTCTGCCAGTGCGACATCGCCTGGGAACAGCCCGCGCGGAACCTCGCGCGGCTCGAACCGATGGTCGCTGCCGCCGAAGCGGATGTCGTGCTGCTGCCCGAACTGTTCGCCACGGGCTTCACGCTCGATCCCGCCGGAGTGGCCGACGGGGCCGGCGGGGCGGTCGTCACGGCCCTGCGCCGCTGGGCCGCCCGATACGGCAAGGCGGTCGCAGGCAGCGTCGCCGTTACCGAAAACGGACGTTTCTACAACCGGATGTATTTCGTGAAACCCTCGGGCGAATTTATCGGCTATGATAAACGCCATCTGTTCGCACCCGGCGGCGAAGCGCGCCAGTACACGCCCGGCGGCAGCCGTGCGGTGGTCGAATACGGAGGCGTGCGGTTCCTGCTGCTCGTCTGTTACGATTTGCGTTTTCCGGTCTGGAGCCGTTGCCGGGGCGATTACGACGCCATTCTGTGCTGCGCCTCGTGGCCTGCGCCGCGGCGCGAAGTGTGGCGGACGCTGCTGCGCGCCCGGGCCATCGAAAACCAGTGCTATGCGGCCGGGGCGAATCGGGTGGGGGATGACCCTGCGGCCCGTTACGCCGGGGATTCGGCGTTGGTCGACTTCAAGGGCCGCACGATGGCCGAAGCCGGCGGCGGGGAACGAATTCTGACGGGCGTGTTCGACACGGAGGCGCTGGCGGCGTTCCGCGAAAAATTCCCCGCGTGGCGGGATGCCGACGAATTCGTTTTAAAATAGACGTGTCATGCGCGCGGGGGACGCCAATGCCTGTTATTTTTCCCTTCAGACGATTATTTCCACCGATTTATTTTGAATTCAGCGGAATTTGAATACCTTTGTTTTACATGTAACGATACGGCCGTGATGGAGCTGATTTTGGCCGGATGTCCGCAGAAATCACACTCACTCAAAAGCAAATACGTATGAAATTCAAATTTATCACAACCGTTCTGTCGGCGGCGATGCTGCTGTTGTCGGGATGCAAGAAGGACGATTCGGCTCCGGATAAGGCGACTTTGTCGGTCAGTCCCCAAACTGCGATTGCCTTTACGGCCGCGGCGACGGAGACCTTTACCGTAAAGGTCGTCACCAATCAACCGGCGTGGAAAGCCGAGTCTTCGCAAAGCTGGTGCAAGGTCGCTGCGGGGGAGGGTCAGTTTACGGTTTCCGCCGATCCCAATACGTCGGAAACAGCTCCGACGCCGGCGGTGATTACGGTGACGGCCGGGAGTGAAAAGGCGACGATTGATGTCACGCAGTCCGCCGCCGGGAAGGAGCAATATCCCGATACCGAGGCCAAACTGAAGCAGGCTATCGCCAAAGTGTGGACTTTTGCGGAGAGTTCGAACTATGTTTCGCTCGAGTTCACGACCGACGGCCTTTATACGTTTTTATCCAAAACGCCCTTTACCCGGGCTGCGGAGAATAATATCTACCTGCTGTCGGGCGCCTATTCCGTTGCTGCCGATCTGCACGAACTCACGTTGAGCGATTTCGGCAAAATCACCATCAGCGACGTGGGGAACGGCAAAGCCTCCATGACGATCGCCCCGACCGGCGGAACTCCCTCCGCGGCGGAACTCGACGAGCAGCGTTTCGTAACTCCCCCGGCGTCGGCGGATAAGAAGATCAAACGGGTCGAGTCGAAAGAACCTACGGAGGGAAACGGCGCTATCGAATACAGTTACGATGCGAATCGGCGGATGTCGAAGATTAAGGTAACACAGGGCGGCCTGACGCTGGAAATTCCGATCAATTACGAGGATGGCAAAGTCTGGTATCAGTTCGAAGGCGGCGAGGTCCTCGGAGAGCCGGGCGTGTTTAAGGTTACCTATACGCTCAATGCGGCGGGGCTGGCCCGCTCTTCGGTTATTCAGCACAAAGGCGTCGTGCTCTATAAGATATACTATACTTATAACAACCAGAGGCAGCTGGTCTCCTATCGGATGACGGACAATGCCGGGAAACTCGACGGGTTTTGCAATGCCACGTGGGTGAACGGGAATGTGGTGAGCACTTATTCCGAGAGCGTGCACACCTGTGACGGCAGTTATGATGAGTATGACGGGCATAAATATTACCATCACGACCATAACGGCGACGGCATTTTCAACCAGGAAGATATTATCACCCGCGAGACGGACCATAGCACGTACAGCTATTCGGCCCGGGAGAACAAGGGTGGCTACATGTATCCGATCGTTACGCCCGATATATTCGGCTCTTCCGATGTTTTCGATCAGTTGGGCCAGTGGATCGGCGTGCTCGGCGTCTCCTGCAAGCACCTGATGTCGGAACATGCGGATGCCGACGGTGCGTTGACCTACCAATTCGACGCCGAAGGGTATCCTACGCGCATCGACGTGTCGTTCCCGGAGGATCCTTCCGATAACTGGTATATCCTCCAGACCTACGAGTAGGGGCGTTAATACCGGTGATTCGTGTAAAGTCCGTCCGAAATGCCGCAAGGCATTCGGGCGGACTTCGTTTTTTCAGCGTCGGAACCCTGACCGCGACAACTGCGGAGAAGACAATGTATTGAAAAAAAACGTATCTTTGCACGTTGCTGATTTGCGATCCAATAAACCGGACGTTCCGCACGTTTACATACCTGAAATGGAAGATACGATCAAAATACTGGGCGCCCGGGTTCACAACCTCAAGAACGTGGACCTCGAAATTCCGCGCCGCAAACTGGTAGTCGTCACCGGCCTCTCGGGGTCGGGCAAATCGTCGCTGGCCTTCGACACGATCTACGCCGAGGGGCAGCGGCGCTACATGGAGACGCTGTCGACCTACGCGCGGCAGTTCGTGGGGACGATGGAGCGTCCCGACGTGGACAAGATCACGGGGTTAAGCCCCGTGGTGGCCATCGAACAGAAGACGACCAACAAGAATCCCCGCTCGACGGTGGGCACCGTGACCGAGATCAACGACTTCCTGCGCCTGCTTTACGCGCGGGCGTCGCGGGCCTATTCGCCCGTGACGGGCGAGGAGATGGTCCACTATACCGACGACCAGATCGCCGAGCTGATTCTCACGGGCTTCGCCGGGCGTAAGATCGCCCTGATGGCCCCCATCGTCAAGGGCCGCAAGGGCCACTACCGCGAACTGTTCGAGTCGCTGGCCAAGAAGGGGTACATCTATGCGCGCATCGACGGCGAGATCCGCGAAATATCGTCGGGCATGCGCCTCGACCGCTACAAGATACACACCATCGACCTGGTGGTCGACCGCCTCGTGGTCAGCGAGGAGTCCCGCGAAAGGCTGATGACCTCGCTGAAGGAGTCGATGCGCCAGGGCAAGGGCACGATGGCCGTCCACGACTACGGGACCGGGCAGCAGCGTTTCTACTCGCGCCACCTGATGTGCCCCTCGACGGGCGTGGCCTTCGAGGACCCCGCGCCGCACACCTTTTCGTTCAACTCGCCCAAGGGCGCCTGCCCCCATTGCAACGGACTGGGCGAGGAGGCGGTTTTCGACGTGGGGAAGATCATTCCCGATGCCCGCCTCTCGCTGCGCGAAGGGGCCGTCGGACCGCTGGGCAAGTACCGCAACAACATGCTTTTCGCTATTCTGGAGATGCTGGGCCGCCGTTACGATTTCACGCTCGACGATCCTGTCGAAAGTTTCTCCGAGGAGGCGCTGAACGCCGTGCTCTACGGCGATTCCGAGCCGCTGACGGTCGACCTGCAGGAGTTCTCGTCTTCGGGCGGACGCCAGTTCCTCTCGTGGGAGGGCGTGGCCGAGTACATCGGCCGCACCGAGGACGACGATTCGAAGCACGGCCAGAAGTGGCGCGACCAGTTCCTCGTCTACCGCAAATGTTCGGTCTGCGGCGGTTCGCGCCTGCGGAAGGAGTCGTTGCAGTTCCGCGTCGCCGGGAAGAACATCGCCGAGGTGTCGGCCATGTCGATTTCCGAGTTCTCGGAGTGGGTTCCCACCATCGAAAAACAGCTCTCGGAGAAGGAGTGGAAGATTGCCCAGGAGATCGTCAAGGAGATCCGCGAACGCCTGCGGTTCCTGATGGACGTGGGGCTGGGCTACCTCTCGCTGGCGCGTTCGTCGCGTTCGCTGTCGGGCGGCGAGAGCCAGCGCATCCGCCTCGCCACGCAGATCGGCTCGAAACTCGTCAACGTGCTCTATATCCTCGACGAGCCGTCGATCGGCCTGCATCAGCGCGATAACCAGCGGCTGATCCGCAGCCTCGAAGAGCTGCGCGACGCGGGCAACTCGGTGATCGTCGTCGAGCACGACGAGGACATGATGCGCGCCGCCGACTTCATCGTCGACGTGGGACCCCGCGCCGGGCGCAAGGGCGGCAACATCGTGGCCGCCGGGACGTTCGACGACATCCTCCGGTCCGACACCATCACCGCCGATTACCTGACGGGACGCCGGCGGATCGAAATTCCCGAAACGTTGCGCAAGGGAACGGGCGGGCGCATCGTGATCCGCGGCGCGCGGGGCAACAACCTCAAGAACGTCACGGCGGAATTTCCGCTGGGCAAGTTCATCTGCGTGACGGGCGTCAGCGGCTCGGGCAAGTCGACGCTCGTCAACGAAACCCTGCGGCCGATTCTCGCCAGAGAGCTTTACCGCTCCTTCGACCAGCCGCTGGAGTACGACGGGGCGGAGGGCCTCGAACATATCGACAAACTGGTCGTTGTCGACCAGTCGCCCATCGGGCGCACTCCGCGGTCGAATCCCGCGACCTATTCGAACGTCTTTTCCGACATCCGCAAGCTGTTCGAGATGACGCCCGACGCCCAGATCCGCGGCTTCAAGGCCGGGCGTTTCTCGTTCAACGTCAAGGGCGGCCGCTGCGAGGAGTGCCGCGGGGCGGGCGTGCAGACCATCGAGATGAACTTCCTGCCCGACGTCTACGTGCGCTGCAAGGCGTGCGGCGGCCACCGCTACAACCGCGAGACGCTCGAAGTGAAGTACAAGGGCAAAAATATCGACGACGTGCTGAACATGACGGTCAACATGGCCGTGGAGTTTTTCGAGAACATCCCCAATATCTACCAGAAACTCCGGGCCATTCAGGAGGTGGGCCTCGGCTACCTGACGCTCGGGCAGCCCTGCACGACGCTGTCGGGCGGCGAGAGCCAGCGCATCAAGCTCTCGTCCGAGCTTTCGAAGCGCGACACGGGCCGCACGCTCTATATCCTGGACGAGCCTACGACGGGGCTTCATTTCGAGGACATCCGTCTGCTGCTGGAGGTGCTGAACAAGCTCGTCGACCGCGGCAATACGGTCATCGTCATCGAACACAACCTCGATGTCATCAAGGTCGCCGACCATATTATAGATATAGGTCCCGAGGGCGGGGCGGCCGGCGGGGAGATCATCGTCGCGGGCACGCCGCACGAGGTGGCGCAGTGCGAGGGCAGCTACACGGGTCAGTTCCTCAAAAAACTGGGGTTGTAGCGTCTCCGTCTGTCCGGCGGGGCGCTCTGCCGTGAGGCCCTGAAACTCGTCCCGAGGGAGGACGGCGTATGCAAACGCCGACGCCCGTGACGGTAACGGTGGTCCGGACGCGGAAAGTGGCCCATGATCCCGCTTTCGGCACAAAACTTGCTTTCATAGCCGTAACAAACCTTATGTGCTATGAAAAAAACAGTCATTATCGTTGTGGGCCTGCTGCTCTGTGCGGCGGCCGTTACCGTGATCGGACAGAAAAAAGTGCTGTCGCCCAAGGAAGAACGCCGCGAGGTGCGCGAGAAACGCCGTGCGGAACGTATCGCCAACTACGAGAAGTTCATGGACTCGCTCGTGCTGTCGCGCAACTTCCAGTTCAACCCGACGACCTTCCAGCGTCAGCCCGCAGGTCCGATGCGCCAGATTATGAACCCCGCGTTCAACGTCGGCATGTGGGACGGAACGGCGGACATCACGCTTCCCTACATCAAGGGTTACGTGCCGCCTTACTATGTGACGATCATCAACTACACCGTTTCCGATTTGCAGGGCTATATCACCGAGCAGACGCACGAAGGCTGGATGGTGACCTTCTCGACCTCGCTGTTCTCGGCGTCGACCTACACGTTCACCTTCGAAATCTTCTCCCGCACGGGCGGTGCTACGCTGACGATCACCAATCCGTGGTATAACCCCGTGCAGTATACGGGTTCGATTTCGCAGCTCTATTGACGTAAATCCATTTTGCCGGACCCATCCCGGGCAGCCGTATCCGCTGCGCTGTCCGTTTGCCGCTCCGGCGATCCCCGAACCCCCGCCTCAGGCGGGGGCTTTTTTCCCGTTCAATCCGATGTCCGACTTATGAAACACTCCGTTTTTTCCACCTGCGGCGCACTCTCTTTCATTGCCTGCGCCGCCGTCGCGCAGACCCCGCAGTATACGCTCGAAACTTCCGCCGCGGACAGCGTGCCGCAGACGACGATCGTTCCCGTGCAGCAGGCCCCGGTGCAGGTCGTGGAGCATACGACCGTCTACGAGGAGCCTGCGGCGGGGATGGACCGCGCCCAGCGCAGGGCTTATAAGGCCCGGGTCTACGCCGCGAAGATCGACTCGCTGGTGCAGTCGCGCGACTATATGTTCTTCCCCAACTCGATGCAGCAGCTACCCGGCGGAATGATCCGTTCGATCTATGCCGACTACTTCTTTTTCGGGGTGTTCGTCGACCATGTCGAGGTGCACCTGCCTACCGAACGGGGCATCACCCAGTATGTCGAGATGCTGAATTTCGATTCGATGTCGGTCCGCGACTACCGGGCGGCCCGCGTGCAGTGGGGCTGGTCGGTCTCCTTCAATATTTCGGACGGCAACACGCTCTACCACGCCGATTTCGCCGTCTCGACCGCCACGGGCGAAACGGTGCTGACGCTCCTGACGCCCGACGTCACGATGCGCTACGTCGGCTGGCTGTGGAACAAGCGGGTGAACGACCCGCGGTATCGCAGGATGGATTAGAAAATGAAGGATAAAACGGCGCCGAATCAATTATAGGCGCCGTTTTATCTGAAATTACTCGGTACTCATGGCCAGCCTCAAACCTACATAATCCGAATTGTAAGATTGTGCAGGCCTGTGTGATACGCGTGCGGAATTGGACCAAATAGCCCAACATCCGCCCCGTATAACGCGCATAGACCCGCTTTGCGGACCTTGTGGATTTGTTTGAGGTTCCTCGGGATAATCGCCCAGCCAGTCACTGCAATATTCGTAAAGATTACCGCCCATGTCATACAATCCCAGTTCATTGGGTAATAACTGTTTTACATAATGCGGGCTGTTTCCATTGTTACGTAACTCCCAATAATCCCACTTGTTTTCATTGAGTATATAGGTTCCGGCATTGTTGTAACACCAGGCCGCCAGGATCGAAATGTCGGAGCCCGGATAAATGTGTCCCTGGGATCGGTTGCCTCCCCGTGCTGCATATTCCCATTCGGCATCGGTCGGTAACCGGAATTTTAATCCCGTTGCTTGGTTGAGACGTTCGATAAAAGGTTGAATGTCGTTCCATTCCACGCCTTGAGGCTTATGGTATTCAGAATAGTCGCACTCTGTTTCCATAACTGCGCTCCAAAGTTCCTTTGTGACCTCTGTTTCTCCGATATAAAAGGTATTGAGCGTCACTTTATGTACAGGATATTCGGTGCGATCCGGTTTCCAGCCGCTCGCCTCCTGTTCACGGGTTGCTCCCATCTGGAATGTTCCTCCATCTACTTTTACCATGGTAAAAGAACAGTTCTTAAATGTAATTTCTTTTACCGGAACATTCTGTTCGTTTTTCGAATGTCCTTCGTCATCATCTTTGCTGCATGCGACCAGACAGATCGCCAAGAACGGCAGCAGAATACGGTTTTGTTTCATTTTGATAGATTGGTTAAGGGTTAAGAGTCAATAAAAAACGCGGACAAATTCCTTTATCCACGTCGGAGGTATTGGACGACCTACAAGTAAGATGAAAGAAATGCCCGCGCCGTAAAACAGCACGAGCATCGCCTTTAGTCCCTTACTTGTTAGAAAGTGTCCAATTTTCCGACGTAAGAAGAAAAGCCGATGCGCTTTTTATATGTCGTGTGCCCGCAGGCACGGAGTTGAAAGGTTGTTTTCTACTGCTTCATAGGCGTCGCGGTTTGGTGTTTGATCGTACAAATATAAGCAATTCTGAATTCTGAATTGTAAATTCTGAATTATTTCCTGTCCGCAGGACGGTAAATAAGCGCCACGGCGGAGACGGAGATGCCTTCCTCGCGCCCCTCGAAGCCCAGATGCTCCGTGGTCGTGGCCTTGACCGACACCCGGTCGTCGTCTACGCCCATTGCGCCGGCCATCGCACGGCGCATGGCGTCGATGTGCGGCCGCAACCTGGGCTGCTGGGCGCGGATCGTGCAGTCCACGTTCCCGATCTCGTAGCCCTTTTCGCGCAGCAGTTCCGCCACGCGGCGCAGCAGGATCTTCGAGTCGATGCCCGCAAAATCGGCCGACGTGTCGGGAAAGTGCAGCCCGATGTCGCCCAGCGCCGCGGCGCCCAGCAGGGCGTCGCACAGGGCGTGGATCGCCACGTCTCCGTCCGAGTGGGCGACGCACCCTTTCGTGTGGGCGATCTCCACGCCTCCCAAAACCAGCGGCAGGCCGTCGGCCAAAGCGTGTACGTCGTATCCGTGTCCTATTCTGAAATCCATTCGTTCCCGTATTTTATATTGTCAAAGTTACGGATTTTTTCCTAACTTTGCAAAAATGCAAAAATCTATGTCGGAAATAACCTCTTTGGAACCGCGTCTTGTCTGGGAACAGTTCGACGCCATCACGCGTGTGCCGCGTCCTTCGAAGAAGGAGGGCAAAATCATTGATTTTCTGGTCGATTTCGCCAAAAAGCACCATATCGAATATAAAAAGGACGCCATCGGCAACGTCGTGATGCGCAAGCCCGCCACGCCGGGCATGGAGGAGCGCGCAGCCGTGATCCTCCAGTCGCACATGGACATGGTCTGCGAAAAGAACTCCGATGTGGAGTTCGACTTCGACAACGATCCCATCCGCACGCGTATCGACGGCGAGTGGGTCCGGGCCGAAGGTACGACGCTGGGCGCCGACTGCGGTATCGGCATGGCCGCCGCGCTGGCCGTGATGCTCGACGAGACGGTGGAGCACGGTCCCGTCGAGGCGTTGTTCACCGTCGACGAGGAGACGGGCCTCACGGGTGCGTTCGAGCTGGGCGAGGGGATGCTCACGGGCAAATACCTCGTCAACCTCGATTCGGAGGACGAGGGCGAAATCTTCATCGGCTGTGCGGGCGGCATCGACACCATCGCCACGTTCCACTACACGATGGAGCCGTCGCCGAAGAACTACACGTTCTTCCGTGTCGACGTGTCGGACCTTCAGGGCGGACACTCGGGCGACGACATCGATAAGGGCCGCGTCAACTCGAACAAGACCGTGGCGCGCCTGCTGTGGGACGGCATGCAGTCGTTCGAACTCAAACTGTGCTATTTCAACGGCGGCAACCTCCGCAATGCCATTCCCCGCGAGGCTTATGCCATCTTCGGCGTTCCGGCCCGCTTCAAGGAGGAGTTCGTCAAGCGTTACAACCTTTTCGCCGCGGACCTCGAAGCCGAATTCCGCTTCCGCGAACCCAATTTCAAGATCACGCTCAACGAGATGCCCCACGTTGACGAGGTGCTCGACAGCAGAACGCAGTCGGCGCTGGTCTACTCGTTGGTGGGCGTTCCCAACGGGGTCGTGGCCCTGTCGTTCGCTGTTCCGGGGCTGGTCGAGACCTCGACGAACCTCGCTTCGGTGAAGTTCGCGGAGGGCAACCGCATCGTCGTCACCTCGTCGCAGCGGTCGTCGGTCGAGAGCGCCAAGACCTACGTGATGCAGATGGTCGAGTCGGTCTTCGCGCTGGCGGGCGCCGATGTGGCCCATTCCGACGGCTATCCGGGCTGGATGCCCGACCCGCAGTCGAAGCTGCTGGAGGTCACCGTCGATGCCTACAAACGGCTGTTCGGCTCCGAACCCAAGGTCCGCGCCATCCATGCCGGGCTGGAGTGCGGCCTGTTCCTCGAAAAGTATCCCGATCTGGAGATGGTCTCCTTCGGTCCGACGCTCCGCGGCGTGCATTCGCCCGACGAACGGCTCGAAATCGCCACGGTTCCCAAGTTCTGGAAACTGTTGACCGAAGTCCTGAAAACAATCTGATTCCGATTCCGGCGTCCCCGCTGCGGGGACGCCGGAATTTGTCATGCCCCATCCCCGTCTGACGCTGCTCCTGCCGTGTCGCGACGGCTTTTCTGTTTGCCGGACCGTTTTGCCGCGCTGCATGCGATCCGGTTTTGAATCGTCGGACTTTTTGCTATCTTTGTGTTCTGTAAAGTCGCAAAGATATGCTGAAAAGCCGTTGTGCCCTGTTGTTTCTCCTGTTTCCGTGTGCGGCGGCGGCCCAGTACCCCGGCGACGAATACTATCCCTATGCCGAACGCGAGGAGCGGCGCGAACTGCTCACGACCGATTCGACGATCTTCTACCGCGCCGTGCAGTCCCCTTCGGACCTCTACGGCCTTCGCACCGGTTTCAACCTGCCGCAGGTCGCGCTCCGGCGCCGCGGACTGGATTACACCCTGGAACGCACGTCGCTCATGGGCGTTGCGGTTTCCTACCGTTATCTCGCGGCGCTGCGCCTGCTCGGGGCCGAAGAACAGCGCTATGCGGGGCTTGCCGCCGCGCCCGGGGAACCGGCTGCGGCGGGCGGCATGCGGGCGTTCCGGTTTTCGGACGGGGAGCCGTTGCAGCCTTTTCTGGCTTCGGTCCGCTTCACCGACCGCAATTACCTCGTGGGAGCGAAAGCCGCCGTCTCGGCGTCGCCGGGCGACGGCTGGCGTATTTCGGCGGCTCTCGACGTCCGCACCGGCCGCGACATGCACGTCGAAGGGGTCTTCACCAATGCCGTGACCGCCGGACTGCGCCTTGCCCGGCGTTTCGGCGAAGGGCACGAACTCTCCGTGCTGTGTATCGTGCCGCCCTCGGTGCGGGGCACGCGCCTCTCCTCTTCGGAGGAGGCTTTCACGCTCACGGGCGACCGTCTCTACAACCCGGCGTGGGGCTGGCAGGACGGCAGGGTGCGCAACTCCCGCGTGCGGCGCGAGACGGTTCCGCTGGCCCTGGCCGCCTATGCCGTGCCGCTGTCGGCTTCGACCTCGTTCGCCGCCACGCTTGCCGCCGAGGCGGGCGTCGCGAAGTACAGCATGCTCGACTGGTACGACGCCCGCACGCCGATGCCCGACAATTACCGGTATCTGCCCAGCTATACGGGCGACCGGGAGACCGAGCAGGCGTGGCTCGCCCGCGATCCGCGCTACACGCAGATCGACTGGGACGAGCTGATCCGCCAGAACCGCATGGCGGGCGGACATGCGGTCTATGCGTTGGAAGACCGTGTCGAACGGCTCTGCAACCTCGCTTTCGACGCGTCGTTCGCCACCGAAGCCGACGCCCGGCTGACGCTCCGCTACGGAGTTTCGCTCCGCCGCGAAAACACCCGTTCCTACAAGCAGATGCGCGATCTGCTGGGCGCCGGGTACGTTACGGACATCGACCGCTTCCTGATCGACGACGACACGTACGGCAATCTGTTGCAGAACGACCTGCGGCATCCCGGACGGACGGTCCGCGAGGGCGACCGCTTCGGCTACGATTATGCGTTGACGCTGCGCGGGGCTGCGCTCCGCTTGCAGGCCGATTACCGCTCCGACCGTTTCCGGACCGATCTTTCGGTCGTGCTGGGGAGCGATGCCGTCAGCCGCCGGGGCTATTACGAGAAGGAACTTTTTCCCGGCGGGCAGTCCTACGGCCCTTCGCGCGTCATGCGGTTCACGCCCTACACGCTCAAGGTCGCGGCGGGCTGGGCCTTCACCCCGCGCCGCTATATCGAAATCGCCGCCGCGGCCGCCGCCCGGACCCCTCGGGCCGGGGATCTTTTCTTTCAGCCGCTCTATAACAACCGTACGGTCGACAACCCCGTGCCCGAACGCATCTACGCCGCCGAACTCAACTGCCGCCTGACGGGACCCGTCGTCGATTTTCAGGCGGCGTTCTTCGCTGCCATGACGCTCGACGGCATCGAGACACGGACGTATTACGACGACATGGCCTCGGTCTACTGCGACATGGCTGTGACGGGCGTTGGGCGCATGTCCTGCGGCGCGGAGGCCGCGGCCGACATCCGGCTGTCCTACCGCTGGCTGCTGTCGCTGGCCGCTTCGGCCGGATGCTACGAATACATTCGCGATCCGCGCGTCACGGTGCTCTCCGACGTGGATAACTCGGCCGTCGACGTGCAGGCCGTGAGCCGTATGGGCGGCTGCGAGACGGGCGGCGCCCCGCAGCTGACCGCTCTGGCGGAGATCGCCTGGTTCGGCCCGAAAGGGTGGGGATGCCGCGCTTCGGCAGGATATGCCGGGCGGCGTTACGTCGAACCGATGCCCCTGCGCCGCACCGACCGCATCGCGGGTCAGGGCGGTATCACACGGGAGTTTTTCGACGCCTTCACCCGGCAGGAGCGGCTGCCGGACGCCTTCACGCTCGATGCCGCGCTGTTCAAGTCGTTCCGGTTCGAACGTTCGCGGCTCACCGCGTCGCTGATGCTGCGCAACCTGACGGGCGAGGCCGATACGGTCTATGGCGGCTACGAGTCGCTGCGCGTGCGCCGCATCCGCCCGGGCGACGACACGCTCTACGCGCCCCACGCCTCGCGCTGCACCTATGCGTGGCCCCGTTCGTTCTATCTTACAATCTCTTACCGGTTTTGATCCGCACGTAAAAAAACGTCCGGATTTTTTGGATTTCCGCGTTAAATTCGTATTTTGGAGAGGCAAAAACCTTAAAAACTTCCAGATCCATGATTATCGGTATTCCAAAAGAGATCAAGAACAACGAGAATCGCGTTGCTCTTACCCCCGCAGGCGCCCGGGAGCTTGTCAAACGGGGACACAAAGTTTATGTGCAGGCTACGGCCGGTGTGAACAGCGGATTTGCCGATGATGCCTACACGGCCGTCGGGGCGGAGATGCTTCCCTCGATCGAGGAGGTCTACGCCCGGGCGGAAATGATCGTCAAGGTCAAGGAACCGGTGGCTCCCGAGTACAAACTCATCCGCAGGGACCAGCTGGTTTTCACCTTCTTCCACTTCGCCAGCAGCGAACCCCTCACCCGTGCGATGGTCGACAGCGGGGCGGTCTGCTGTGCCTATGAGACCGTCGAGCGCGCCGACCGTTCGCTGCCGCTGCTGATCCCGATGTCGGAGGTCGCGGGGCGCATGGCCGCGCAGGAGGGACGCTATTTCCTCGAAAAACCCCGCGGCGGCAAGGGCGTGCTGCTGGGCGGCGTGCCGGGCGTGAAGCCCGCCAAGGTCTTCGTCATCGGTGCGGGCGTTGTCGGAACGGCTGCGGCGCGCACCGCTGCCGGAACGGGGGCCGACGTGACGATCTGCGACATTTCGCTCCAGCGGCTGACCTATCTGGCCGACGTGATGCCCCGCAACGTCAAGACGCTGATGTCTTCCGAATACAACATCCGCGAGGAACTGAAGCATGCCGACCTGGTGGTCGGCTCGGTGCTGATTCCGGGAGCCAAGGCCCCGAAGCTCGTCACGCGCGACATGCTCCGGGAGATGGAGCCGGGAACGGTGATGGTCGACGTGGCCATCGACCAGGGCGGCTGTTTCGAGACTTCGCGCCCCACCACGCACGAGGACCCGGTCTATTACGTCGACGGCATCCTGCACTACTGCGTGGCCAACATTCCGGGCGCCGTGCCCCGCACCTCGACCCTCGCGCTTACGAACGCGACGCTTCCCTACACCATCCAGCTTGCCGACAAGGGCTGGCGGCGCGCCGCACAGGAGAATCCCGAGCTGGCGTTGGGGCTGAACATCATCGGCGGCAGGGTGGTCTGCAAACCCGTGGCCGACGCCTGGGGGCTGCCTTACGAACCGTTGGCGCTGTAACCTGCCGGGGCGGTAATCCGCAGGCGTTGTAACCTGCCGGCCTGTTTTGCGGCGGCCTTCCTGTCCATCCGGGACGGGGAGGCCGTCGGTGTGTAATTATCCGACTTTTTGGACGATTTGTTTTTGAAATTATTAAATAATTCATATATTTGCAAGAGAGCAAGGCAGTTACGTAGGTCGTTTCGGTTTCATTCCGGTTGGAATGCGTCGCTAAAAGCGTCGAATCTTCAAGTCCGGCGGCTGTTTTTGTTACGGATCGTAAGCAATACAGAAAGTCAGGGTGGCGTTTGCCGCACGGAAAGCGTGGGGCGGCGTCATTAAGTTTTATTCGATAAAGAGGTTAGTATGAGTGAGAGATTGTACATTTTCGACACCACGCTGCGCGACGGTGAGCAGGTCCCCGGTTGTCAGTTGAACACCACCGAAAAAATTGAAGTCGCCAAACTGCTCGAAAGCCTCGGCGTAGACGTCATCGAGGCGGGATTTCCCATCTCCAGCCCCGGTGATTTCAACTCCGTGCTGGAGATTTCCAAGGCCGTTTCCGAGCCGACGATCTGCGCGCTGACCCGCGCCGTGAAGAAGGACATCGACGTTGCGGCCGATGCGCTGCGGCTGGCCAGCCGCAAGCGTATCCATACGGGCATCGGCGTTTCGCCGCAGCATATCTACGACAAACTGCGTTCCACGCCCGAGAAGATCGTCGAATCTGCCGTCGAGGCGGTGAAATATGCCAAACGCTACGTCGAGGACGTGGAGTTCTATGCCGAGGACGCCGGGCGCGCCGACGTCGAGTACCTCGCCCGCGTGGTCGAGGCGGTCATCCGGGCCGGCGCGACGGTGGTCAATATCCCCGACACGACGGGCTACTGTCTTCCGAACGAATACGGCGCGAAGATCAAATACCTCGTGGACAACGTTCCCAACATCGACCGGGCGATCATTTCGACCCACTGCCACAACGATCTGGGCATGGCTACGGCCAATACGCTGAGCGGCATCCTGAACGGCGCACGGCAGGCCGAGGTCACGATCAACGGCATCGGCGAACGGGCCGGCAACACCTCGCTCGAAGAGGTGGTGATGACGCTCCGCTGCCACAAGGACGTGGCCGTCGACACGAACATCAATTCGCGCCTGATCACCAAGGCCTCGCACCTGGTGTCGAGCCTGATGAACATGCCCGTGCAGCCCAACAAGGCCATCGTGGGCCGCAACGCCTTCGCCCATTCGTCGGGCATCCATCAGGACGGCGTGCTCAAGCAGCGTCAGACCTACGAGATCATCGACCCGCAGGACATCGGGCTGAACGAGTCGGTCATCGCCCTCACGGCCCGCAGCGGGCGCGCGGCCCTCGTGCACCGGCTCGAACTGCTGGGCTACGACCTCACGCAGGAGGAATTGGACGCCACGTACGAGAAATTCCTCGCCCTGGCCGACCGGAAGAAGGAGATTCACGACTACGACCTGTTGTATCTCGTGGGCGACATCGACCGCATGAAGCAGCAGTCCATTTCGCTGAAATTCATGCAGGTGACCACCGGGACGCTGGTTCCGACGGCTACCGTGGTGCTGAAATTCGGCGACCACGAACGCATGTCCACCGCCACGGGCAACGGTCCGGTCGACGCGGCGGTCTCGGCCATCAAGAAACTGATCAACGAGAAGGTGGTGCTTGCGGAGTTCCTGATGCAGGCCATCACGCGCGGTTCGAACGACGTGGGCCGCGTGCATGTGCAGGTCGAGTGCGGCAGCCGCACGGTCCACGGATTCGGCGCGCACACCGACACCACGCGGGCTTCGATCGAGGCGTTCCTCGACGCGCTGCGCGCACTCAACGTAACCGAAAAAATCGAGGAGGAGGATTGATATGGGACGAACGCTTCTGGACAAGATATGGGACGCGCACACGGTGCGTGTCGAGGACGGCGGCCGCTGCGTGCTCTACATCGACCGACAGTATATCCACGAGGTGACGTCGCCCGTGGCTTTCGCGGGGATCGAACGCCGCGGCTTCGGCGTCGCGCGTCCGGCGCAGATCACGGCCACGGCCGACCATAACATCCCGACCGTCGACCAGCACCTTCCGATCGGGGAGCCGGAGTCGCGGCGGCAGGTCGAGACGCTGGCCGAGAACTGCGCCCGCCACGGCATCGAGCACTTCGGCGTGGGACACCCCAGGCAGGGCATCGTGCACATCATCGGCCCCGAGCTGGGATTCACCCAGCCGGGCATGACGATCGTCTGCGGCGACAGCCACACTTCGACCCACGGAGCTTTGGGCGCCGTGGCGTTCGGCGTGGGGACTTCGGAGGTCGAAATGGTCTTCGCCAGCCAGTGCATCCTCCAGACCAAACCCCGCACGATGCGCATTACGGTCGACGGCGCGCTGCGTCCGGGCGTCGAGGCCAAGGATGTCATCCTCTATATCATCTCGAAACTCACCGCTTCGGGCGGCACGGGCCATTTCATCGAGTTTGCCGGCAGCACGATCCGTTCGCTCTCGATGGAGGGCCGCATGACGGTCTGCAACATGAGCATCGAGTGCGGCGCGCGCGGCGGCATGATCGCCCCCGACGAGAAGACCTTCGAATACCTCCGGGGCCGCGAACGCGCTCCGCAGGGAGCCGCCTACGACGAGGCTGTGGCCCGCTGGCGGGAACTTTACAGCGATGCGGACGCGGTTTTCGACAGGGAGTACCGCTTCGACGCCGCGGACATCGCCCCGATGATCACCTACGGAACCAATCCCGGAATGGGGATGGCCGTCGACGGGACGATTCCCGCCGACGCCGATCCCAAGGCGTTGGAGTACATGGGTTTCAGACCCGGGGAGCGGATGTTGGGCAAAGCGGTCGACTACGTGTTCGTCGGCAGTTGCACCAACGGCCGCATCGAGGACCTGCGCCGTTTCGCCCGTCTGGTCGAAGGCCGCCGCAAGGCGGACAACATCACCGCATGGATCGTTCCCGGCTCGAAGGGCGTCGAGGCCGCCGCGCGGGCCGAGGGACTGGACCGCATCCTCGCCGCAGCGGGTTTCGAACTCCGCCAGCCGGGCTGTTCGGCGTGCCTGGCGATGAACGCCGACAAGATTCCGGCGGGTAAATACAGCGTTTCGACCTCGAACCGCAATTTCGAGGGCCGGCAGGGTCCCGGCGCCCGTACGATGCTGTCGGGTGTGGCCGTTGCCGCCGCCGCCGCGGTGACGGGCGTGATTTCCGATCCGCGCGAAGTGTTCGATATGTAAAAGATTATCATTATGTCCATACCCAAATTCGTAACCTTCACCTCGGGGGCCGTTCCCGTCGAGGTGGAAAACATAGATACCGACCAGATCATCCCGGCGCGCTTTCTGAAAGCCACCGAACGCAAGGGCTTCGGCGACAACCTTTTCCGCGACTGGCGCTACGACGCCGCGGGGCAGCGGATCGCTTCGTTCCCTTTGAACGATCCCCGCTACGAGGGGCGAATCCTCGTCGCCGGGCGCAATTTCGGCTGCGGAAGTTCGCGCGAGCATGCCGCCTGGGCCATCGCCGACTACGGTTTCCGCGTCGTGGTGTCGAGCTTTTTCGCCGACATCTTCCGCAACAACGCTCTGAACAACGGCCTGCTGCCGATCCGTGTGAGCGAGGAGTTTCTGAAAGCCGTTTTCGGCGAGATCCGGCGCGACCCGAAGGCGCAGTTCACCGTCGACCTGGGCAACCAGACGCTGACCATCGTGTCGGACGGGCGCAGCGAGGGTTTCGAGATCGACGCCTACAAGAAACGCTGTCTCGAAAACGGCTACGACGACGTGGATTACCTGCGCAGTATCGCCGACCGGATCGAGGCCTTCGAAGCCGCCCGCAAATAGCCTGCGCCGATGTTTCCCCCGGTTGAAATCATGGACACCACGCTGCGCGACGGCGAGCAGACCTCGGGTGTCTCCTTCAACGCCCGTGAAAAACTCTCCATCGCCCGGCTGTTGCTGGAGGAACTGCACGTAAGCCGCATCGAGATCGCCTCGGCGCGGGTCTCGCAGGGCGAACAGCAGGCCGTGCGCGCCATCGCCGAATGGGCTGCCGCCAAGGGCTATGCCGACCGTGTGGAAGCGCTGGGATTCATCGACGGCGGGGTGTCGCTCGACTGGCTCGGGACCGCCGGATGCCGCGTGGTCAACCTGCTGGCCAAAGGTTCGCGGAAACATTGCGAGGGGCAGCTGCGCCGCACGCCCGAACGGCATCTGGAGGATGTGCGTGCCGAGATCCTTGCGGCCGTCGACCGCGGGATGAAGGTGAACCTCTACCTTGAGGATTGGTCCAACGGCATGCGCCGTTCGCCCGACTACGTCTACGCGATGCTCGACGGACTGGCCGACGCTCCCGTCAGCCGGTTCATGTGCCCCGATACGCTGGGCGTCCTCGACCCCTACGACACCGAACGTTTCTGCCGCGACCTGGTGGAGCGTTATCCGTCGCTGCATTTCGATTTCCACGCCCACAACGACTACGACCTCGCCGTGGCCAACACCGCCGCCGCCGTGCGTGCGGGTTTCCACGGCGTTCACGTCACCGTGAACGGGCTGGGCGAGCGGGCCGGCAACGCGCCGCTGTCGAGCGCGGTGGCCGTGCTGCACGACCGCCTGGGCCGCACGACGGGGATTGACGAAACGAAGATCAACCGCGTCAGCCGCACGGTCGAGAGCTATACGGGCATCCGTATTCCCGCCAACCGACCGATCGTCGGCGCGAGCGTCTTCACGCAGTGCGCGGGCATCCACGCCGACGGCGACAGCAAGAACAACCTCTACTTCAACGAACTGCTTCCCGAGCGTTTCGGGCGCGTCCGCGAATACGCCCTAGGCAAAACCTCGGGCAAGGCCAATGTCCTGAAAAACCTCGAAGCGCTGGGCATCGACCTCGACGAGGCCGCGATGCGCAAGGTGACCGAACGGGTGGTCGAGTTGAGCGACAAGAAGGAGCAGGTGACGGCCGAGGACCTGCCGTATATCATCGCCGACGTGCTGCGCTACGACCCGGTCGACACCCCGGTCCGGATTCTCAATTACAGCCTCTCGCTGGCGCAGGGGATGCACCCCGTCGCGACGCTCCGGATCGAGATTCACGGCTGCGCGTACGAGCGGACCTCGGCGGGCGACGGCCAGTACGACGCCTTCATGCGTGCCCTGCGGCAAATCTACCGCGAACAGCTCGGGCGCGAGTTTCCGATGCTGCGCGACTATACCGTTTCGATTCCGCCCGGAGGCCGCACCGACGCCTTCGTGCAGACGATCATCACCTGGGAGATGGACGGCCGCGAGTTCAAGACCCGCGGGCTGGACGCCGACCAGACGGAGGCTGCCATCAAGGCGACTGTCAAAATGTTGAATATCATTGAAATAAACTATAACGACAATGGATGTTAAAATCGCTCTTTTAGCCGGCGACGGCATCGGTCCCGAGATCGTCGCCGAAGCCACGAAAGTGTTGGACCGCGTGGCGGAAAAATTCGGACACAAGATCGAATACCGTCCCGCATTGGTGGGCGCCGCGGCCATCGACGCCGTGGGCGACCCCTATCCCGACGAGACGCACGCCGTCTGTCTTGCGGCGGACGCCGTGCTGTTCGGAGCCATCGGGGACCCCAAATACGACAACGACCCCACGGCGAAGGTGCGGCCCGAGCAGGGGCTGCTGCGGATGCGCAAGTCGCTGGGGCTGTTCGCCAACCTGCGCCCCGTGGCGCTGTTCGACGCCCTGGCCGACCGTTCGCCGCTCCGGGCGGAGGTGGTCCGCGGCACGGATTTCATCTGCGTGCGCGAACTCACGGGCGGCATCTACTTCGGCCGTCCGCAGGGCCGCGACGAGGAGGGCGCGCGCGCCTTCGACACCTGCACCTACACGGTCTCGGAGATCGAACGGGTCCTGCACGTGGCGTTTCGGCTGGCCGTGTCGCGCCGCCGCAAACTGACGGTCGTCGACAAGGCCAACGTGCTGGAAACCTCGCGTCTGTGGCGTGAAACGGCCCAGCGGGTAGCCCGGGAGTATCCCGAGGTGGCGGTGGACTATATGTTCGTGGACAACGCTGCCATGCAGATCATCCGCCAACCGGCTTATTTCGATGTCATCGTCACCGAAAACATGTTCGGCGACATCCTCACCGACGAGGCCAGCGTCATCAGCGGTTCGCTGGGCATGCTCTCCTCGGCGAGCGTGGGGGCCGAAGTGGCCCTTTTCGAGCCGATCCACGGCTCCTATCCGCAGGCCGCGGGAAAGAACATCGCCAACCCGATGGCCACGATCCTTTCGGCCGCGATGCTTCTGGAGCACCTGGGTCTCGATGCCGAGGGCAGGGCCGTGCGGCGTGCCGTCGATCGGGCGCTGGCCGAAGGGGTCGTCACCGAGGACCTTGCAGCGCCGGGCGAAAAGGCCCGTTCGACCTCCGAGGTGGGGGATTACGTCGCTTCGCAGATTTAATCCCGTTATTCCGAATTGCCGGCAGACCGTTTTTTCGCGGTCTGCCTTTTTTGGTGTCGTAACGACACTTTTATTTTTGTTGCGGCGTTTTACCGAACTGCATGCGAATCAATTTTGTTCTCGTCCGACTTTTATGTACCTTTGTCGCTTCAAGAACAATGAATGACATGGCAGGTTCCAATTTCGTAGATTACGTAAAGATATTCGCCCGCTCGGGGCACGGCGGCGGCGGCTCGACGCATTTTCGCCGCGAGAAATTCGTGGCTTTCGGCGGTCCCGACGGCGGTGACGGCGGCAAGGGCGGGAGCATCGTCCTGCAAGGCGACAAGCAGTACTGGACGCTCATCCACCTCAAATACCAGCGTCACCAGTTCGCCGAGGACGGCGAGCACGGCTCCGGGGCGCGCTCCTCGGGCAAGGACGCCCGCGACATCGTGATTCCGGTTCCGCTGGGCACGGTCGCCAAGCGCGTTTTCGAGAACGAGGACGGGACTGCGACCACCGAAACGGTGGGCGAGGTGACGGCCGACGGCGAGCGGCTCGTGCTGCTCCGGGGCGGCCGGGGCGGTCTGGGCAACTGGCATTTCAAGAGCGCCACCAACCAGACGCCGCGCTACGCCCAGCCGGGCGAGGAGGGTGAGGAAGGCACGTTCATCCTCGAACTGAAAGTGCTGGCCGACGTGGGGCTGGTGGGCTTCCCCAATGCGGGCAAGTCTACGCTGCTCTCGGTCGTTTCGGCCGCGAAGCCCAAGATCGCCGACTACGCCTTCACGACGCTGGAGCCGAACCTCGGTATCGTCGAGGTCCGCGACCACAAGTCGTTCGTCATGGCCGACATTCCGGGCATCATCGAGGGTGCGCACGAGGGCCGCGGTCTCGGAACCCGTTTCCTGCGCCATATCGAGCGCAATTCGGTGCTGTTGTTCCTGATTCCCGCCGACAGCGACGACATCCGCCGCGACTACGACGTTCTGCTGGGCGAACTGACGCAGTACAATCCCGAACTGCTGGACAAGGAGCGCCTGCTGGCCGTCACCAAGTGCGACATGCTCGACGAGGACCTGATCGCCGAGATGCGCGGCCACTTGCCCGAAGGCGTGCCGTCGGTCTTCATCTCGTCGGTCTCGGGGCTGAACATCCCGCGGCTCAAGGATATGCTGTGGGAGGCGTTGCAGCGGTAACCCCCGCCCGCGTTGTCCGCGCCGGACGTCCGGCGGCTGGGCGTGTTGCTGCGGAATGCGCTGCCGTGCCGGAAAACTCCGCTTCGCGGTTGGTGACGCGCAGGGTGTATTTCCCGGCGAAATAGTCGATGATTCCATACAAGGAGCCTGTGCCCTGGGGCAGAGGCTCCTTTGCGTAGACGCAGGTCGCGGCGGTCCGCACGGTGAAGGTCCGGCCCCGGGTGTCGACGATCTCGCGCTCGGTGGCGACGGCGCGGCCCGTCTCCGGGTCGGTGTCGCACCAGGTTTTCCCGGCGTCGGCGAAACGCACGTCGTCGAAACGGACGCGTGTGTCGATGTGCCGGGCCGAGACGGCGTCGAACGTAAGGAGCTGTGCGGAGGGTGTCTCGCCGCCGGGCGGTTCGGTGCGGATGTACCGCGCCAGCTCTTCGCGCGGAATGCACCCTGCGCCGCCGTCGCCGGGTGTCGTTCCCAGCTGGATTTTCCCGCCGTAGTCGCACAGCGTAAGGCCGTTGCAGCGTACGGTCGCCACGATGCCGAACGGATAGAGGTCTGCCAGCGGGGAGCCTTCCGCGGCGATCGAGATGCCGCCCGAGGCGTCTTCGACGACGATCGTCCTGTGAAATTCGCCGTAGAGGTCATTGGCCGTGACGAATCCGCGGATGGTGATGTCCTGCGCTATCGCGACGCTGCTCTTCCCGTCGCAGAGCGATTTGAGGTAGGCGACCGAATTCTGCGGCTCCGGAGGACGGACCGTGAATTCGGGCTGCGTGGCCCGGTCGCATCCGGCCGGCAGCGTCAGCAGGACAGGCAGCGTCAGCAGGCTAATGCGTGCAGTCGTTCTCATCGCGCAGTTTGAGGATGTAACGCCCGTCGCCCGCGGCGTCGTACTGGAGAATGCCCGTCAGCGAGACCGTGCCGGCAGGCACTTCGGCGTCGGCGAAACGGGCGTATCGGCGGACGTAGGTGTAGACGGCGTTGCCGTCGGCGTCGGTGAAGCGTTTGTAGCCCGCCCAGGTTGCCGCCGAAAGGTCTTCGGGGGTGTAGCGCACGCCGTCGATGCGGACGAGCGTGCCGCAGCGGCTTTCCGTAAGCGCGGGAATGGCAAGCGGGGCAGGGGAGGGCGCAGCCAGGGCTTCGCCGCTGCGGACCAGTACGGCGCCGAGCGCCGCCCGGGAGCCGATGTAGTCTGTTGCGTAGCCGCTTCCGGCGGCGGGACGTCAAGTCCCCGGAGCGAAAGCGTTACACGGCTTCCTATGGGAAAGTCGTTGTGCAGGTGGTCGATACCGGCCATTACTTCAAGTCCCGCTTCAGCGTCGCAGATGCAGAGCGTGCGGTAGAAATTCTCCGCGCGGTCGCAACTCGCGACCCTCCCCGTGACGACGATGTCGCCCGTAACGGTGAAGGGCGTGCCCGCATAGCGGTCGCGCAGCGCGGCGATGGTCTCCGTCGCGGGTTTCCCCTCGCCGTCGTCGTCCGGTTCCCCGAACCGGGAGTCGTAGCACCCGGTCAGCAGGAGCGCGGCGACGGCGCCGAAAAGAGGTATGGGACGGAAGTGAAACATATTTTTACGCAATGCGGTGATTCATACGGACCCCGGCCGGTTTGCCGTTAAGCCCTTCCCCGGGAGAGGGGCGGACCGGTGAACGACGCCGGAGGCGGCGATAACGACCGGACCGAAGCGGGATGCGGCGTGTCGCGCGGAAGCGTATCCAGCAATGTTATTGTTCGATACGCGAATCTTTCAGTCCCAGGAAGTAGAGGATGCCGTCCAGCCCGATGGTCGAGATCGACTGTCGGGCCGTGGCCTTTACCTTGGGTTTGGCGTGGAAGGCGATGCCCAGGCCCGCGAGGTTGAGCATCGGCAGG
>ERZ826396.997-NODE-997-length-35306-cov-9.355508_pt1 | contig 35306 bp, 31 predicted proteins | sample MGYA00519926_ERZ826396 | MGnify/ENA primary metagenome ERZ826396 (study PRJEB31778, sample SAMEA3449230) | human gut metagenome | biome: human gut; feature: human-associated habitat; material: faeces | place: United Kingdom | collected 2010/2012 ... | reverse complement strand
TGGCGAGGTTGATGATAAGTATGTTATCGGAACAGCTGAGATCCTGTCATTTCCTAAAAAAAAATAGGTATGGAAACCAAAACAAAGAAATGCGTTAGGTCTTGAAATTGACGGTATGCCCCATGTACTCCACGCGGGCAAGAATATAGCTCACCGTCGTACCCCACCAGCGGTAGGGGTCTTCAAACTTGCTGTTTCTACGGTTGCCCACGCCTTTTGCAGCAAGGTAGGCAGACGGACAAAGCACCTTTTCCTCGGACAGAATATCCGCGATCTGATACACGCCCTTGCCGTCAATGACTATGCGGAAGATGCGGCGCACAACGGCGGCAGCTTCCTCGTCGATAATCCAGCGCTGCTTGTTCTCCGGGTCTTTCAGATACCCGTAGATGGGATGATTTCCGTGTGTATTCTCTGTGCCAGAGCATACTATGTGCTTTTTGAGTGGGAGCAGTACAAGGATAACCTTCTCTCCATTTTTCAAATCAATAAGGGCGAGCTTACCATTTATGGAGGCATCCTCGGCGGTGTTGCTGTTGTACTGATTTACTGCAAGGTCAAAGAACTTTCCTTCTGGTCGTTTGCAGATACGCTGATTCCCAGCCTTGTTCTTGGACAAGCCATCGGGCGTTGGGGGAATTTTGTGAATCAGGAGGCTTACGGAAATCTGATCACAAATCCAGATCTCCAATTCTTTCCGTATGGTGTTTACATAGAGGAACTCGGGCAGTGGCATCAGGCGACGTTCTTCTACGAATCTGCACTGAATACACTGCTGCTGATTGTCATGCTGATCTCCTATCCGCATTTCAGAAAAAAGGGATATCTGCTTCCGTTTTACATGATCGGCTATGGCGTGATACGCTGCTTTGTAGAGGGACTTCGTACTGACAGTCTCTATCTGATGCCAGGTGTCCGCGTGTCGCAGGTGTTGTCTGGCTGCCTGATTCTATTGGGTGTTTTACTTGTAGGTATTATTCGCAGAAGGAAGGATATACAGGCATGAAACTAATTTGCTCTTTATTTATCACATTCTTAAAAATCGGTGCGTTCACCTTTGGCGGCGGATACGCTATGATTGCGCTGCTTGAAAATGAGTTCGTTGAAAAGAAAAAATGGCTTGAAAAAAGCGAGTTTCTGGACATGGTTGCGGTAGCCGAATCCACGCCAGGACCAGTCGCCATCAACAGTGCGACTTACATTGGTTACAAAATTGCAGGATTTGCGGGTGCAACCATGTCCACACTTGCTGTCAGCATTCCATCTTTCTTTGTAATTTATTGTATCTCGCTGTTCTTTGATCAGTTTCTCAGTTTGCGCTGGGTTTCCTGCGCATTCCGCGGGATTCAGGTATGTGTGATCTATCTGATCCTTACCGCAGGACTGAAAATGCTTAAAAGTATTGACAAAAACACACTAAACTTGACGCTTCTCACGTTGGTCATGGCTTCCATGCTCTGCTGCTCGATCACAGCAGTTTCGTTTTCCTCTGTGTTTTACATCCTGATCTGCGGCGCGGTCGGGCTTGTTGTTTTCTTTCTGCGAAAAATCCGGAAAGGAGATGGGAAAACGTCATGATATATCTGCGTCTCTTTCTGAACTTTTTGATGATCGGTGCCTTGTCTTTCGGCGGCGGCTATGGAATGGTTTCGCTGGTACGCGAAAAGGTGCTTTCCAACGGCTGGCTGACAGAGAACGAGTTTCTGAATTTTATTGCCGTATCTGAATCCACACCGGGACCCCTTGCCGTGAATATGGCAACCTTTATCGGCTCAACACAGGGCGGAATCCTCGGTTCATTTGTTGCAACGCTGGGCGTGGTGTTGCCGTCATTTTTGATTATTCTCTTAATTGCATCCGCACTAAAGAATCTGATGAAATATGCACCCGTCAACGCCTTTTTATCGGGAGTTCGTCCGTGCGTTGTAGCGATGATCCTTGCGACCGCGCTCAGCATGGCGCTGTCTACGTTGTTTGGCCTCACAGATTTACAGGCCGGATTTGCGCCCGATTTGCGCTCTATCGCAGTATTTGCCATGCTCGGAGCAACACATCTGATTTATAAAATAATCAGAAAAACAGCTCCATCGCCAATTCTGATGATTCTGTTTTCAGCAGGCCTCGGAATCTTGTTTTGGTGAATATTCTAGCATGGCGATTGATTTTATTTCCAACTTCAATAGCAATTCCTGCTGAACCGCGCTTATTTCATTGCGTATAATTTCGAGCGACATCACCCTTCATTCATGATGCCGCTCCGCGCTTCGGCCATACCATTCTGCCACAAATGAGCTGACCATCGTTGTAATAGCGAGGACTTGAAAGTCCTCGCTATTAGCATACATCGTCCCGTGTGATGTTATCGTAATTCTCGGATGATTTCTGGCATTCTTTTCTTAATGATTTTTTTATAGATTTTCGCGCTATGCTGCTGTATCCGTTGTCATACAGTTTAAGTATTTTCTTTTTTAAACGAGGGCTGATATATTCTAACTCAGAAACAGAAAGTGATTCGAGTACCGGGACATTTAATGCTCTAAGTCGTTCAGCAACTTCAATTTTCAACTGATTTGTTGGTGTTGCTATTAAGAATTTTTTTGTTTGAAGTGTTTTTGAATATAATTACAATACATTCGTGTTTTTCCAATAGCAGTTTGAGCTTCCAATATATCCTGATTGTTGGCGGACGCAGATTCATGAAAATTGGTTTCAAGATCCAATGCGGCATCGTCAAGCGACACATAGTTAGATGCTCGCAATACGATTTCGAAACGTTCATGTTGCAAGAGTGTCTTTATCAGAGTTGCTTTATGTTTACAAGTGTCACTATATTTGCAATAGCTGTTGCAACGTGGTTCATAATCATTTCGTTTTATACATCGGTATTGTATTTGCCAGTCTCTTAATTTTTCTGGATGTGATTTTTCTATTAGCTTCAAAAAATATTTGGCACCACCATTAATATGTCGGAGCTTGCAGAGCAAAAAGAAACGTTCTCCGTGGTCAAGCTTATAGATATCATCTTCGGCATCGCGTAATAGTTGGCATAGAGTGTGTGTTCTTTTTAAATAATAAGATCTTAATGGTTCTAATGTTACATTAGAGGCGGAAATGGAAGGTGTTTCAGTTCCTTTTGATATAATATAAAAATATGGGAGTGTGTGAAGGAAACTCTGTAAATACGTAGATCTTCTATGATATGCAAGGGTGGTGAGCCTGAAAATCAGGCTTTTCACTCTTCAAACATGCTCTAATCAGATCGTGAGGCTGATAAATTGTGTCAAATCTGACTGGCAAAATGCATGGAGAAATCGAAGGATTACTTTTCCGCATCTGCAAGATTTTTCTTCAATTCGATCATTTTGTCACGCAGCTCTGCTGCCTGCTCGAAGTTCAAGTCTGCAGCAGCCTGGCGCATCTGTTTTTCCAACTGGGAGATCAGGTTCTTCAGCTCTTTTTTGCTCATGGATTCCGGATCCTTCTTCAGCTTCACTTCAGTTTCAGCAACTGCCTTGGAAACTGCAATCAGATCACGGACTGCCTTCTTAATAGTCGTAGGAGTAATTCCATGCTCCTTATTATAGGCTTCCTGGAGTTCCCTGCGACGGTTGGTTTCCTCAATGGCATTTCTCATGGAATCCGTCATCACGTCTGCATACATGACAACGTGTCCTTCGCTGTTTCGGGCAGCACGGCCAATGGTCTGGATCAGGGAAGTCTCAGAACGAAGGAAGCCCTCCTTGTCTGCATCCAGAATAGCAACCAGAGTGATCTCAGGAATATCAAGTCCTTCTCGCAGAAGGTTAATGCCTACAAGCACATCGAATACATCCAGACGCATGTCGCGGATGATTTCTGCACGCTCCAGGGTATCAATATCCGAATGAAGATAACGGACACGGATTCCCACATCTTTCATATACTGGGTAAGATCCTCGGCCATTCGTTTGGTGAGAGTTGTGATCAGTACTTTATTTTTCCTGGAGGTTTCTTTATTTACTTCAGAAATCAGGTCGTCTATCTGTCCCTCTACAGGGCGCACCTCCACCTTCGGATCCAGAAGACCGGTAGGACGGATGATCTGTTCGGCGCGGAGAAGCTCATGGTCGTATTCATAATCTCCCGGAGTAGCAGATACAAACAAAACCTGGTCCAGTTTATTCTCAAATTCTTCAAAGCTCAGAGGGCGGTTATCCTTGGCAGAGGGCAGACGGAAACCATAGTCTACCAATGTCTGTTTACGGTTCTGGTCGCCAGCATACATAGCGCCAACCTGTGGGACTGTCTTGTGTGACTCATCAATAATAAGAAGAAAATCATCCCCGAAATAATCCAGTAGAGTATAAGGCGGCTGCCCTGGCTCCAGTCCGGAAAGATGACGGGAATAGTTCTCAATACCGGAGCAGAAGCCGGTTTCTTTCATCATTTCAATATCAAAGTTGGTACGCTCGGAGATACGCTGGGCTTCCAGAAGCTTGTCTTCGCTTTTAAAGTAGTCTACCCGTTCTTTTAATTCCTCTTCAATGGCAATGGCTGCTTTCTGAATCTGCTCCGCTGGTACTACATAATGGGAAGCAGGGAAAATACCGATGTGCGCAAGCTGACATTTGATTTCTCCGGTGAGCACATCAATCTCAGAGATACGGTCAATCTCATCTCCGAAAAACTCCACTCTGACAGCGGTATCTGAGCTGTTAGCCGGAAAAATCTCCAGAGTGTCGCCACGGACGCGGAAGGTACTTCGGTGGAAGTCCATTTCATTTCGGGTGTACTGAATGTCGATCAGCTCCCGGATAACCTCATCACGATCCTTAGTCATGCCAGGACGCAGGGAAATCATCATGTCCTGAAATTCCTGAGGAGAACCCAATCCATAGATACAGGACACAGAAGAGATGATAATAACATCTTTTCGCTCTGACATGGCGGCAGTGGCAGAAAGACGGAGCTTGTCAATTTCATCATTGATCGCAGAGTCCTTAGCAATATAAGTGTCAGAAGAAGGCACATATGCTTCTGGCTGGTAATAATCGTAATAGGAAACAAAATATTCCACTGCGTTCTCAGGGAAGAATTCCTTAAATTCACCATACAGCTGCGCTGCCAGAGTTTTATTATGGGCCAGGATCAGAGTTGGCTTATTCAGTGCCTGAATAACGTTTGCCATAGTAAATGTTTTACCAGAGCCGGTGACACCAAGCAGCGTCTCAAATTGATTTCCCTCTTTAAATCCCTTTACCAGTTTCTCAATAGCCTGTGGCTGATCGCCGGTTGGTTTATACTCGGAATGTAATTCAAAATGATCCATATGAGTCCTTTCTTTTATAAAATCAAACACACTTTAACTGTTTCCAGTATAGCATCCTTTTTTATAAAAGTACAGCAGAATCGAATATTTGTTCTATCCTCTGAAATGCTAGAAGCATTCCAAAACTTTAATTGACAGACATACCTATAGTGCGTTATCTTAAAAAAGAAAAGCGTTATTGTTCGCGACCTGACCAGTAACACGCTTCGCGATGCACAGAAATCATGCAGAATTATCAGGAGTGACGGAAATGGAAGAAAAACAAAAGAATAAAAGCTATGTGCTGCGGAAGCTTTTTTTTGCCTCGTTATATCTTAGTACGTTTACTTTTGGCGGCGGATATGTGATCGTTACTTTATTGAAAGAGAAATTTGTGGATCAATATCACTGGATCGATGAGGAAGAAATGCTGGATTTGGTGGCAATCGCACAGTCATCTCCAGGAGCAATTGCAGTAAATTCCGCAACCTTTGTAGGAACCAGGATTGCGGGTCCTGGTGGCGCAGTGGCGGCTACTCTTGGCTGTATTTTACCCTCCTGTATAATTGTAACCCTGCTGGCATATATTTACACGAAATACCGGAAAATGTCCCTTCTCCAGGGAACTCTTACATCCCTTCGCCCGGCAGTTGTGGCCATGATCGCCAAGGCAGGAGTTACCATTTTAGTATCATCCTTTTTTATAAATGGTGCAGTGGAACTGTTTCGGGAAAACATATGCATTCGAATGGTGGTGTTCTTTACTGCCGCACTGGTGCTTTTAAGAAAATTTAAAATGAATCCCATTCTGGTGATGGTTTTGTGCGGTGTGGCAAATATGGTGTTTTGCGCGGCTGTCGGAAGCTGACTGGAAAAGATATGCCAGCTGACTTTCGTATATGGTGCTGCCGCAAGTAGGCTGCACCTGTGTTTAGAAGAAAAAAATAAGGGGGATAACAGATTGAACATATGTGTATATGGCGCTTCAAGTGCACTGCTTAAAAACATTTATTATGAAAAAACAGAAGAGCTTGGAAGAGCAATGGGAAAAAGAGGTCACGGTCTGGTGTTTGGCGGCGGAGCTACCGGAATGATGGGAGCAGCAGCCAGAGGCGTGGCAGCAGAAAATGGTTACACACTTGGAATCGCTCCCCGCTTTTTTGACCAGCCGGGAGTTCTGTATGAGAAATGTACGGAATTTATTTTCACAGAGAATATGAGAGAGCGCAAAAAACTTCTGGAAGAAAAATCAGATGCTACGATCGTAGCACCTGGCGGAATTGGTACCTACGAGGAATTTTTTGAGATTTTTACCTTGAAAAGCCTGAAACGTATTGACCGCCCAATTGTGTTGTATAATATTGACGGATATTATGACAGGATGAAAGCATTGCTGGAGTACACAGCAGAAGAGAAATTCATGGATTTTTCCGTGCTGGATCTGGTAGTTTTTCTGGATGAGCCGGCGACGGTTCTTGACTATCTGGAAAATTATAAAAAATAGAGGCTGCTATTCAGCAGGTACTGTTTTGTGAAACGTATAACTGTGAAGGTACTGAACAGTTATAAAATGGACATATCGCCTATGTGCGGTATTAGTATATAGGAAAGAAGATGCCAGGAAAAATTTTCTCAAGGCATCTTTTTCATTTATACGGCAGCGGATATAAAGATACCTGGTAGTGCTCTTGCTGCAAAAATGGTATTGCAGCAAGGAAATTTTATCCGGAATGGTAAAGTATAAGGTAAAAACTATCAAAAAAGATGAAAAAAATTTGTAAAAAATATTGACAAAAGGAATACTGAGGTGTATCTTAAGAACATAGATGTTAGCACTCCTAAATAATGAGTGCTAACAAAGGAATTCGAAGAAGCCAGACGGAAATCAGAATCAGGTTTGACCGTCTGCTTTTCAGGAAGGAGCAGATATTTCATGGATGAAGTATTAGATGAGCGCAAACGGAAAATACTGAAAGCAATCATCAAAACTTATATGGAAACAGGTGAGCCTGTAGGTTCCAGAACTATTTCCAAATATCCGGATCTGAATGTCAGCTCTGCTACTATCCGAAATGAGATGTCCGACCTGACGGATATGGGCTACATCGTACAGCCCCACACCTCAGCCGGAAGAATTCCATCAGATAAAGGCTATCGCCTTTATGTAGATGAGCTTACCAGGGAGAAGGAAGCCGAGATCGCAGAAATCCGTGATCTGATGATTGAGAAGTCAGATAAGATGGATAAGGTGCTCAAGCAGGTGGCGAAGGTCCTTGCCACGAATACCAATTATGCGGCTATGGTTGCGGTTCCCCAGTATAAGGGAAGCACCCTGAAGTTCATTCAGCTTTCACGAGTCAATGAGCGGCAGCTGATTGCCGTAGTTGTATGTGAGGGTAATGTCATTCGGAACCAGATCATCAATATTGATGAGGAGATGGATGACCAGACGATCCTGAAGTTGAATCTTCTTCTTAACACGAACCTGAACGGCGTACCCATCCAGGATATTAATCTGGGCATGATTGCCAGATTAAAAGAACAGGCGGGAAGCCACAGCGGTGTGGTTGCAGATGTGCTGGACGCGGTTGCAGCTACAATTCACGTGGACGAAGAAGATATGAAAGTATATACATCGGGAGCAACCAACATATTTAAGTATCCAGAGCTTGCAGATACATCCAGAGCCAGTGAGCTGATTTCCACTTTCGAGGATAAGCAGGAACTTGCGGATATGGTCCGTGAGGAAATGGGAGACCCGGAGAACACAGGAGTTCAGATATACATCGGGGATGAAGTTCCGGTACGTACCATGAAAGACTGCAGTGTGGTCACAGCTACTTATGAGCTGGGAGATGGAATGCGTGGAACTATTGGAATCATCGGTCCCAAGCGAATGGATTACGAGAATGTAGTGGACAGCTTAAAGAAATTAAAAGTCCAGCTTGACGAAATGGTAAATAAGAAAACCTAGAAAGGCGGTTGAAAGCGTGTCAGAAGAAATGAATAAAGAAGCCGAAGTACAGGAAGAAGCAGTTGACATTCCGGTAACAGACGGAAGCGAAGAAGAGGCAGCAGATACAGCCCAGACAGCAGAAGAGGAGACTTCCGAAGAACCAGCACAGACAGAAGAAACTGAGCAGTCAGATCAGGAAGCCGAATCTCAGAAGGAACCGGAAACCAAGACAAAAACTTCTTTCTTTGGCAAGAAGAAAAAAGAGAAAGATAAATTCGAACAGCAGGTCGAGGAACTTACAGACAGACTGAAGCGCAGTATGGCTGAATTTGATAACTACCGTAAAAGAACGGAGAAAGAGAAATCCAGCATGTACATCATCGGCGCCAGGGACATCGTTGAAAAAATGCTTCCGATCGTGGATAACTTCGAAAGAGGTCTTGCACAGGCACCGGAGGATGATCCATTTGCAGAAGGCATGAAGATGATCTACAAGCAGATGATGACAGCTTTTGATGAGATGGGTGTGAAGCCAATCGAAGCTGTAGGTAAGGAATTTGATCCGAATCTGCATAATGCAGTGATGCATGTGGAGGACGAATCCGTTGGCGAGAACATCGTCGTAGAGGAATTCCAGAAGGGATATACTTACAAGGATTTCGTTGTAAGACACAGTATGGTAAAAGTTGCTAATTAACAGAAAGCAGCTTGGAGAATCAAACTTCATCGACATTTTCTAAAAACAAAGTATAAATGTTACTGTTCGTGTAATGGACAGCAACCATGAATTTTTAAACAGGAGGAAAATTATCATGGGAAAAATCATTGGTATTGACTTAGGTACAACAAACAGCTGTGTAGCTGTTATGGAAGGTGGACAGCCAACCGTTATCGCAAATACAGAAGGATCCAGAACAACACCATCTGTTGTAGCATTCACAAAGACAGGTGAGCGTCTGGTAGGTGAGCCTGCAAAACGTCAGGCAGTAACAAACGCAGAGAAAACAATCTCTTCCATCAAGAGAGAGATGGGTACAGATTACCGTGTAACAATTGATGATAAGAAATATTCCCCACAGGAAATTTCCGCTATGATTCTTCAAAAACTGAAAAAAGACGCTGAAGGATACCTTGGAGAGTCTGTTACAGAAGCAGTTATCACTGTTCCGGCATATTTCAATGATGCTCAGCGTCAGGCAACTAAGGATGCTGGTAAGATTGCAGGCCTTGATGTAAAACGTATTATCAACGAGCCTACAGCAGCAGCTCTTGCATATGGTCTTGACAATGAGAAAGAGCAGAAGATCATGGTTTATGATCTTGGTGGTGGTACATTCGATGTTTCCATTATTGAGATTGGTGATGGAGTTATCGAAGTTCTGGCAACAGCTGGTAACAACCGTCTTGGTGGTGATGACTTTGACCAGAGAATTACAGATTATATGCTTTCTGAGTTCAAGAGAACAGAGGGCGTTGACTTAAGCAACGATAAGATGGCTCTTCAGAGACTGAAAGAAGCTGCTGAGAAAGCTAAGAAAGAGCTTTCTTCCGCAACAACAACCAATATCAACCTGCCATTCATCACAGCAACAGCTGAAGGACCAAAGCATTTTGATATGAACCTTACAAGAGCTAAATTTGACGAACTTACACACGATCTTGTTGAGAAAACAGCAGAGCCGGTTCGCCGTGCACTTTCTGATGCAGGTCTTACTGCTTCTGATCTTGGACAGGTGCTTCTGGTTGGTGGTTCCACACGTATCCCGGCTGTACAGGATAAAGTAAGACAGTTAACTGGCAAAGAGCCAAGCAAGGCTCTGAACCCGGATGAGTGTGTTGCACTTGGTGCTTCTATCCAGGGTGGTAAGCTTTCCGGTGAGGCTGGTGCAGGTGACATCCTTCTTCTTGATGTTACTCCACTTTCCCTGTCCATCGAGACAATGGGTGGTATTGCAACACGTCTGATCGAGAGAAATACAACAATCCCGACCAAGAAGAGCCAGATTTTCTCCACAGCAGCTGATAATCAGACCGCTGTAGATATCAATGTATTACAGGGTGAGCGTCAGTTCGCGAAAGACAACAAGTCCCTTGGACAGTTCCGTCTGGATGGAATCCCGCCAGCACGTCGTGGTGTTCCGCAGATTGAGGTTACATTCGATATCGATGCCAACGGTATTGTAAATGTATCTGCTAAGGATCTTGGAACAGGTAAAGAGCAGCACATTACAATCACAGCTGGTTCTAACATGTCCGAGTCTGATATTGACAAGGCTGTTAAAGAAGCTGCTGAGTTCGAAGCTCAGGATAAGAAACGTAAAGAGGCAATTGATACAAAGAACAATGCAGACTCCATGGTATTCCAGGTTGAGAATGCATTGAAAGAAGCAGGCGATAAACTGGATGCAAATGACAAAGCTTCCGTAGAGGCTGACTTAAATGCATTAAAAGATATCCTCGCTAAATATGCAAATACAGATGAGATCGGAGATGCTCAGGTCGCTGAGATCAAAGCTGCTCAGGAGAAGATGATGGAAAGTGCTCAGAAGCTTTTCGCAAAGATGTATGAAGCACAGAACCCACAGGGCGGTGCTGGTCAGGCAGGCCCGGGACCGGACATGGGAGGAGCTTCCCAGGGCGGTAACGAGGCAGGCTACGGCGATGATGTTGTAGATGCTGACTACAAAGAGGTTTAATTGAATAATAAGTTCCAATATTTCGGAACATGAAACTACAGCCCGGTCATGATTCATGACCGGGCAGTGGTGGTGAAAGACATATTACAGGAAATGCGCCGATGGCGTCTTCCATAAGATAACCAAATACAAAAAGTTAGGAAAAGAAAGAAATCATGGCTGATAAAAGAGATTACTATGAAGTCTTAGGCGTTGATAAGAGCGCCGATGACGCTACATTAAAAAAAGCATATCGTCAGCTTGCCAAGAAGTATCATCCCGACGTAAATCCGGGAGATAAGGAAGCTGAAGCGAAATTTAAAGAGGCAACAGAGGCTTACAGCGTCTTAAGTGACCCGGACAAGAGAAAACAGTATGATCAGTTTGGTCATGCCGCTTTTGAAAACGGCGGCGGTGGCGGAGCAGGCGGTTTCGGCGGCTTTGATTTCTCCGGCGCAGACATGGGTGATATCTTCGGAGATATTTTCGGAGATCTGTTTGGAGGCGGCGGAAGCCGCAGACGTGCCAATAATGGACCTATGAAGGGGGCAAACCTGCGTGCACGCGTGAACATCACCTTTGAGGATGCTGTATTTGGCTGTGAGAAAGAACTTGAGATTACTCTGAAAGATGAATGTACTTCCTGTCACGGTTCCGGCGCTAAGGCTGGTACCTCACCGGTTACCTGTCCGAAATGTAATGGTGAAGGACAGATCGTTTACACCCAGCAGTCCATGTTTGGCATGGTTCGTAACGTTCAGGTGTGTCCGGATTGTCATGGTACAGGTAAAATCATCAAAGATAAATGCCCGGATTGCCGTGGTACTGGATACATTTCCAATCGCAAGAAAATTAAGGTATCTATTCCGGCTGGTATTGACAATGGTCAGAGTATCCGTATCCGTGATAAAGGTGAGCCTGGCACAAATGGAGGTCCGAGAGGCGATCTGCTGGTAGAAGTAAATGTAGCACGCCATCCGATTTTCCAGAGACAGGATATGAATATTTACTCTACTGCACCGATTACTTATGCACAGGCAGCGCTTGGCGGCGAAGTCAAGCTGAATACAGTAGATGGAGAAGTTCTCTATGAAGTGAAACCAGGAACTCAGACAGATACCAGAATCCGTCTGAAGGGCAAAGGTGTTCCGTCCCTTCGAAACAAGAATGTCCGCGGTGATCACTACGTAACTCTGGTTGTTCAGGTACCAACCAACCTGAATGAGGACGCGAAAGAAGCTCTCCGCAAATTTGACGAGGCATGCGGCAATCGTCCTGCAGGCAGTGTCGGCGATAGCACAGAAAAGTCCGAAAAGAAGAAAAAAAGCTTCATGGACAAATTAAAAGAGACCTTTGAAGAGTAAAAAATCAGTTTTTCCATAAAAGAATAAAGAAAAGGGGAGATATCCTCTTTTCTTTTTTTGTTACTTATTGTATATTAAAGGGTAGCCGCAACGTTACTGTCCGTGCTGCTGGTCAGAAAGTGAGCAGTAACATCGCAAGAGTCCGGAAAGGAGTTTTGCCTTGAAAACAAAGAAAAGAGATTTGTTAAACCGATATATTCCCCTGTGGTCTATTGCACCTCTTGTGACCATCATGGCAGTGAATTGTCTGATTTACTGGGGAAGCAGTGCGCTTACAGCTGGCAGGTATCACTATGATTTTACGATGGCATTTGACAGGGAAGTTCCTTTACTGCCTGTATTTGTGTGGTTTTATATTCTGGCATTTCCATTCTGGGCGGTGGGGTATTTGCTGGCGGCAAGGCGTGGTAGGGACATGTTTTACCGGTTTGTTGCCACAGATCTGACCATACATTTTATTTGCTTTATCTGTTTTATTTTAATACCAACCACCAATATAAGACCGGAGATCGCAGGAAATACCCTTTCGGAAAAGCTTCTCGCTCTGGTATATTCTCTGGATGGCGGGAACAGTCCTTCTAATTTGTTTCCTTCTATCCACTGTTATGTGAGCTGGATGTGCTGGAAAGGTGTGGAAGGATCGGAGAAGGTGCCGAAATGGTATCAGAGATTTTCTCTGGTATTTGCAATTCTGATCATTATCTCTACCCAGGTGCTGAAGCAGCACTACATTGTGGATGCAGTAGCGGCGTTGCTTCTGGTGGAGTTTTTCTGGAGATTTTATCAGAAAGGGCAGCGGCATAAGTGGGTTGTGCATATTTTTGCCAATGAAAAGAAGTAACATGGACATAAAAAGTCAGTAATTGGTCAGGTGAATTGAAAAATCAGAATAAAGTAACAGATAACAACCGTTTCGAAAGATGTTAAAAAATACCATATTGTGATTATGAAGAAACAGCTTTCAATAAAAAGATTGGAGAAATAGTATGAAGTGGAATCGCTTTACCATCAAAACAAAAACAGAAGCAGAAGACGTTATCATCTCTGCCCTTGCAGATGTTGGAGTTGAGGGCGTAGAGATTCAGGACAAACAGCCTCTTACTGAGACAGATAAAGAGCAGATGTTTGTGGATATTATGCCGGAAGGTCCAGCAGATGATGGAATCGCCTATCTGAATTTTTATCTGGAAGAGGACACAGAAACTGCGCCTGTTCTCGAGAGAGTACGTGCTGTCCTTGAAGAAGTACGCGGATACATGGATATCGGCGAAGGCACCATCACAGAATCCCAGACAGAGGACAAAGACTGGATCAATAACTGGAAGGAATATTTCCATCAGTTCTATGTAGATGACATTCTTATTGTTCCATCCTGGGAAGAAGTGAAGGAAGAAGATAAAGATAAGATGATCCTTCACATTGATCCAGGTACAGCTTTTGGAACTGGTATGCACGAGACAACCCAGCTGGTAATTCGTCAGCTGAAGAAATTTGTGACAAAAGACACCCAGATGCTGGATGTTGGAACCGGAAGCGGTATTCTTGGAATTGTAGCTTTGAAGCTGGGCGCTGCTCATGTTGTGGGAACTGACCTTGATCCCTGTGCAATTCCGGCAGTGGCAGACAATAAAGAGGCTAACGATATTAAGGATGAGACTTTTGACATGCTCATTGGAAACATCATTGATGATAAAGAAGTTCAGGACACGGTTGGATATGAGAAATATGACATTGTAACGGCTAATATCCTGGCAGATGTACTGGTGCCTCTCACACCGGTTATCGTAAATCAGATGAAAAAGGGTGCTTACTATATCACCTCTGGAATCCTGGATGTAAAAGAAGAAGTAGTGGTAAAGGCAGTGAAAGACGCCGGGCTTCAGCTGGTTGAGGTAACCCATCAGGGAGAATGGGTATCTGTCACAGCCAGAAAGGAATAATTATGCAGCGCTTTTTTGTGGAGCCTTATCAGGTTCTTGAGGAAGAACACAGGATCACCCTTACAGGTCCGGATCTGAACCATATGAAAAATGTTCTTCGCATGCGCATTGGTGAGGAAGTGTGGATCAGCGATGGCAGTGAGAAGGAATATCACTGTACCATAGAAGAATTTCAGGAGGATAGCGCAGTTCTTCATATCCTTTATGCCCAGGAATCCCAGTATGAGCTCCCAAGCCGGATATATTTGTTCCAGGGACTTCCTAAAGGGGATAAAATGGAACTGATCATTCAGAAGGCTGTGGAGCTTGGCGCTTACGCTGTTGTTCCAGTTGAAACAAGGAGATGTGTGGTGAAGCTGGACGCAAAGAAAGCGCAGAAGAAGGTTACCAGATGGCAGCAGATTTCCGAGAGCGCAGCTAAGCAGTCTAAGCGTATGCTAATCCCGGAAGTGAAAAATGTAATGAACTGGAAAGAAGCACTTGCCTTTGCAAAAGGACTGGATGTGGTTCTGATTCCTTATGAGCTTGCCCAAGGTATGAAAGAGACCCGGGAAATCCTGGCGGCAATTCAGCCTGGACAATCTGTGGGGATTTTTATTGGCCCGGAAGGCGGTTTTGAGGAGGAAGAAGTGAGAGATGCCATGGAAGCCGGTGGGAAACCGGTGACCCTGGGAAAAAGAATCCTGCGCACAGAGACAGCAGGTATGACCATGCTGTCTATTCTGATGTATACGCTTGAGTCTGTTTAAAAATATTTTAGCAATCTGCAAGACGTGCCAGAGCCTGTTTGAAAAATCATTTCAGCAATCTGCACGCCCCACTTTGCGGTATATTTCACCCGAATTCGGCTGCCGCAGCTCGCTGCTGCGCCCTTATCCGGGTAAAGGCTTCCGCAAATTGTGGCGCACATCTTGCAGAAAGCCTTTTTTTAACATGCTCTGGAAAAAAAGAGGAAAAGTAAGAAATGGAAGCATATTTTGATAACTCTGCTACCACAAGATGTTATCCTGAGGTGGCAGAGATTGTAGTAAAAACAATGACAGAGGATTTTGGAAATCCTTCTGCCATGCATTTAAAAGGTGTGGAAGCGGAAAAGTATGTCCGTGAAGCTGCACAGATACTTGCCAAAATTCTCAAGGTAAATGAAAAAGAAATCATTTTCACCTCTGGCGGAACAGAGTCAAATAATCTGGCCTTGTTTGGCGGAGCGGATGCAAATAAAAGAAGCGGAAACCATATTATCACCACTTCAGTGGAGCATGCAGCTGTAGGACAGCCCGCAGAGCGCCTGGAACAGATGGGATATGAGGTGACGATAGTTCCTGTAGATCACAGGGGTGTGGTTCAGCTGGAGGCGTTAGAGAAAGCTTTGCGCCCGGATACGATTCTGGTATCTACTATGTATGTAAACAATGAGGTTGGTGCTGTGATGCCAGTGGAAGAGATTGCAAAACTGGTTCATGAGAAAAGCCCGAAGGCTCTGTATCATGTAGATGCGATCCAGGCATTTGGAAAATACCGTATTTATCCCAAAAAGGCAGGAATTGATATGCTCTCTGTGAGCAGCCATAAGATTCACGGGCCTAAAGGTGTAGGATTTTTATATATCAATGAGAAAGCCAGGATTCAGCCTCAGATCTTAGGCGGCGGCCAGCAGGCCGGTATGCGGTCCGGTACAGATAATGTACCTGGAATTGCAGGACTGGGTGTTGCTGCAAAGATGGTCTACACGGATTTTGATAAGAAAATTGAGCATATGTATCAGCTGAAGGAACGCCTTGCAGAAGGTTTTCTGAAACTTCCTGATGTTCGTCTCAACGGAATGGAGATAAGAGAAGGTGCACCTCAGATCTTAAGCGCCAGCTTTCTGGGCGTGAGAAGCGAAGTGCTGCTTCATACTCTGGAAGAAAAAGGCATTTATGTTTCAGCCGGAAGCGCCTGCTCCAGCCACAAAAGAAAAGCTGCCGGAACCTTAAGTGCAATGGGAATGGAAGCAGCCCAAAGAGAAAGTACGCTGAGATTCAGTTTTTCAGAGGAAAATACATTTGAAGAAGTGGATTATGCATTGGAAGTGATCGGGCAGGTACTGCCTATGCTTCGGAGATATTCCAGACACTGATGCAGTGAGGAAAAGAAGAATGAAATGCAGCGCCGGGGAAAGTCCGGCAGCCGCATAAAATAAAGAAACAGGAGGAAATCAAATGATATTTCACGCATTTTTAATAAAATACGCAGAAATAGCTATCAAGGGTAAAAATCGATATCTGTTTGAAGATGCCCTTGTGAAGCAGATGAATATTGCTCTTTCTAAGATAGAGGGCGATTACCGCGTTGTGAAGGAGCAGGGCCGTGTTTATGTATTCTGTCCGGAGGAATACGATTTTGAGGAGGCTGTAGCTGCATTAAAAACAGTATTCGGTATTGTTTATATCTGTCCGGTAGTGATCTACGAGGACAAAGGATTTGAGCAGATGCGCTCTGACGTTGTGGAGTACATGAAGAATGTACATCCGGATTATCACGGCACCTTCAAGGTATATACAAGACGTGCAAAGAAGTCCTATCCGGTAAATTCCATGGAAGTAAGTGCAAGAATCGGTGAAAGCATTCTAGATGCTTTTCCAGAGGCAAAGGTGGATGTACATCAGCCTGAACTTACCGTTTCTGTTGAGATCCGTGAAAAAATTTATGTATATTCCAAGAGCATCAAGGGACCTGGCGGAATGCCGGTTGGAACCAATGGAAAGGCAATGCTGCTTCTTTCCGGCGGAATTGACAGCCCGGTGGCCGGATATATGATCGCAAAGCGAGGAGTTAAGATTGAAGCCGTTTATTTCCATGCTCCGCCGTATACCAGCGAGCGCGCGAAACAGAAGGTTGTGGACCTGGCGAAGCTGGTGGCAAAATACAGTGGACCGATCAAGCTTCATGTAGTAAACTTTACAGACATTCAGCTGTACATTTACGATCAGTGCCCACATGATGAGCTTACTATCATTATGCGCCGTTATATGATGAGAATTGCAGAGTATTTTGCAAAGAAGGATAACTGTCTTGGACTTATTACCGGTGAGAGCATTGGACAGGTTGCAAGCCAGACCCTGCAGAGTCTTGCTGCAACGAATGAAGTGTGCACATTACCGGTATATCGTCCGGTGATTGGGTTTGATAAACAGGAAATTGTAGAGCGTTCCTGGGAGATTGGAACTTATGACACTTCTGTTCTTCCATATGAAGATTGCTGTACTATTTTCGTCGCAAAGCATCCGGTTACAAAGCCGAATCTGAATGTGATCCGCAAGTCAGAGGAGAAGCTGGCTGAGAAAATTGATGAACTGATGGAAGCGGCACTTAGCACTGCAGAAGTGATTGAGATCCAGTAAAAAGTGGAAAAGCACTCAGAGACTGCATGAAATCATCGAAAAACAAAAAGAGGAACTGTGAACAGTTCCTCTGACAATCGAATATTTAATTATTCAACTGTATATTTGTCGATGATTTCCATAACGCTGTCAAGAGCAGCTCCGTCAGCATGGATATTGAGGTCGATCGGTTTGGATAAATCCAGACTGAAGATACCCATGATAGATTTAGCGTCAATCACATATCTTCCGGACACCAGGTCGAAGTCGCAGTCAAATTTGCTGATCTCGTTTACAAATGCTTTCACTTTATCAATAGAGTTAAGTGAGATTTTTGCTGTTTTCATTGTGATATAACCTCCCTTGGATTGTTAGTAGTTTGCTTTACAGTACTCATATTACCTGTAGGCAGGATAAAAGTCAAGGTGAAAAAAGAGAAAAAATGGCAGCAGAATTAGTGAAAATGTATAAAAAATTTACAACATTACTGTGTACTGATAATATTCCGCGAGATGCTTTTTGTGAATGAAATTTACAGAAAATCCGGGAAGTGCGGCACAAAATCACGTATTTACATGAATTCTGTGCATTGCGGAGGGGTTATCCTGCATGGTGTGGACGGTACTAGTTTTGGAGGAAAGAATGAAAAAAAAGGTTGCATTACACAATCTTGGATGTAAAGTAAACTCTTATGAGCTGGAAGCTATGCAGCAGCTTCTGGAACAGGCAGGGTATGAAATCGTACCTTTTGAACCAGGTGCTGATGTTTACGTAATAAATACCTGTACAGTAACAAATATTGCAGACCGTAAGTCTCGTCAGATGCTTCACAAGGCGAAAAAGATGAACCCAGATGCGGTGGTAGTAGCAACAGGATGTTATGTACAGACTGACGAGGGAAAACTGGAAAAGGACGAAGCAGTGGATCTGGTACTTGGAAATAACCAGAAGAAAAATATTGTGGAAGTTCTGACTGATTTTGAAAAAGAACACCAGCGTCAGGCTCATATTATTAAGATTAATCAGACAAAGGAATATGAAGAACTGGAAATCAGCCGCACAGCTGAGCATGTACGTGCTTATATTAAGGTGCAGGATGGCTGCAACCAGTTTTGCACCTATTGTATCATTCCCTATGCAAGAGGCCGCGTGCGAAGCAGGGAAAAAGAGAATATTTTAAATGAAGTGCACAAGCTGGCCAAAGTCGGCTACAAAGAAGTGGTGCTCACAGGAATTCATCTCAGCTCTTATGGAGTGGATTTTCCTGAGGGCAATAAAGAAACTTTGCTTTCTCTTATTCAGGCAGTAAATGAAGTGGAAGGAATTCAGAGAATCCGCCTTGGTTCCCTGGAACCGGGAATCGTCACAGAAGAATTTGCAAAAGAGCTGTCTTCTATGCCAAAAGTCTGCCCCCATTTTCATCTTTCCCTGCAGAGCGGGTGCGATACGACTCTGGAGAGAATGAACAGACGATACAGAAGTGCGGAGTATAAAGCAAGATGTGAACTTCTTCGCAAATATTTCGGAAATCCAGCGCTGACAACAGATGTGATCGTTGGTTTTCCAATGGAAACAGAAGAGGATTTTCAGGCTTCCTATGATTTTGTGAAAGATATTCATTTTTATGAAACCCATATTTTTAAATATTCCCGTCGCCATGGAACTAAGGCTGCGGCTATGTCCGGGCAGCTGACAGAGGCAGAAAAAGCTGTGCGAAGTGACAAAATGCTGGAGCTGCATCAGAAACGTGCCGCAGAATATGAGACTTCTCTTCTGGGAAAGACTCTGGAAGTACTTCTGGAGGAGGAAGTGGAGATTGATGGAAAAGCGTATTATCTGGGACATTCCAGAGAATATGTGAAAGTGGCGGTGCTGAAAACGGAGGAATACGGTGTAAATGATATTCTGGCGGTGAAAGTGGAAGAAACTTTGCAGCCACATATTTTGCAGGGAGAAGAAGTACAGGTTCTGTAGGGGCGTGACCAGTAACATAATTATTACTGTTCACTGGTAACGTTCCGCGAGGTGTTTTTTGTGAACAAAGTTCACAGAAAACCCGAGAATCTCAGCGCGAAATCATGCGAATGCATGATTTCTGTGCATCGCGAAGCGGGTTACTGGGCAGGTCGTGACCAGTAACACAATTGCGGAAATGACAGGCAATGCAAAATTAGGATTGTAATTTACACGTAATTATATTAAAATAAAAAAGAAATAATCGTAAGGACGTGAGAAAAATGGCAGAAAATAATCTGGGAAGTACACAATATTTCAGAACAAAACCAGATCAGGAGCTTGAAGTAAAAGAAATCCTGGACCTGGTTTACAACGCAATGGAAGAAAAAGGCTATAATCCTGTGAATCAGATCGTAGGCTATATTATGTCCGGTGATCCGACTTATATCACCAGTCATAAGGGTGCCAGAAGCATGATCATGAAGGTTGAGCGTGATGAACTTGTTGAGGAATTGCTGACCGAGTATATTAAGAACAGATCCTGGGAATACTGATTATGAGATTAATGGGATTAGACTACGGTTCCAAGACGGTGGGCGTTGCCGTCAGTGATCCACTGGGACTTACCGCACAGGGTGTGGAGACTGTCTGGCGCAAGCAGGAGAATAAGCTTCGCCAGACGATGGCACGGATTGAAGAACTGATTTCGGAATATCAGGTAGAGCGTATTGTACTTGGATATCCGAAGAACATGAATAATACTGTGGGCGAGCGGGCTGTGAAATCTCTTGAGTTTAAGGAAAAACTGGAAAAGAGGACTGGCCTGCCTGTTGTGATGTGGGATGAACGGCTGACTACGGCAGAAGCGGAGCGTACTTTGATGGAGACCGGTGTCAGACGTGAGAACAGGAAGCAGTTTCTCGATCAGATGGCTGCGGTTTTGATCTTACAAGGATACTTAGACCGAATGAATATGAATAAGGATGAGAATAATGGAGAAAATTAAATTTCAATCCGAGGATGGGATTATAGAATTTTTTGTGGAAGAACAGACTACAGTTGCAGGAATCACTTATCTTCTGGTTTCCGATTCACAGGATGACGAGGCGAACGCCTATATTATGAAAGATGTTTCGGAAGAGGGAAGCGAAGAAGCTAGCTATGAGATGGTAGAAGATGATGAAGAACTGATGGCAATTTCCAAAGTATTTGAACAGATGTTGGACGACGTAGATCTTGAAATGTAATAATTTGCTGGGCAGATCGTGAACAGTGATGCGAAATCATGCTTTGCATGTTTTTTTGTGCATCGTGAAGCGTGTAATTGTGAAGTTACTGAACAGTTACCAGCCGAAACAAAATAAAGTCGCTTTATCCTGGTAGCGTGAGTTTGGAGGATAAAGTGCGCAAAATGGAGGATAGATTGATTGAAGACGGAAAATGAAATGAACAACAACGGACAAAGGACTCCGGCAGCCGGAAACGGAACAAGAAAACCAAATTTCAGACATAAAAATTACAGATATAAGGCACAGCCGAAAAAGGACGGAAAAGATGGTCAGAAACAAGGACAGGATAAGCAGACCAAGGGGAATTATAAACCTCAGTTCCGCAGTCAGGGCAAGCCTGCCTTAAAGCGACCACGCAAAAATAACAGTGGATCCAAGCTGAAGATCATTCCACTTGGTGGTCTGGAGCAGATTGGAATGAATATTACAGCTTTTGAGTATGAAGATAGTATAGTAGTAGTAGATTGCGGACTCGCTTTTCCGGAAGATGACATGCCGGGAATCGATCTTGTAATTCCGGATATCACCTACCTGAAAGAGAATATTTCCAAGGTGAAAGGATTTGTGATCACCCATGGCCATGAGGATCATATTGGTGCGCTTCCATATGTATTGAAAGAAGTAAATGCACCGATCTACTCCACCAAACTGACTCTTGCGCTGATCAGCAACAAGCTGAAGGAGCATAATCTGACTAAGACTACCAAGTTAAAAGAGGTAAAACACGGTCAGGTGATCAATCTTGGTGACTTTGCAATTGAATTTATTAAGACGAACCATAGTATCCAGGATGCCTCTGCACTGGCTATTTATTCTCCTGTGGGAATCGTGGTGCACACAGGAGACTTTAAGGTGGATTATACTCCTGTATTTGGAGATGCTATTGATCTGCAGAGGTTTGCGGAAATCGGACGGAAAGGCGTTCTTGCCCTTATGTGCGATTCTACAAATGCGGAACGTCCGGGCTTTACCATGTCTGAGCGTACAGTTGGTCATGTTTTTGACAATCTTTTTAATGAATATAAGACTGCAAGAATCATTATTGCAACGTTTGCTTCCAATGTGGACCGCGTACAGCAGATTATTAATACTGCATACCGCTTTGGACGTAAAGTGGCAGTAGAAGGCCGCAGTATGGTAAATGTTATTACCACTGCTGCAGAACTTGGCTATCTGCGTGTTCCGGATCAGACTCTGATCGAGATTGACCAGGTAAAGAACTATCCGGATGAGCAGCTTGTTCTGATCACTACAGGAAGCCAGGGCGAGTCCATGGCTGCCCTTTCCCGTATGGCTGCCAATATCCACAAGAAGATTACCATTAAACCTAATGATGCAATTATTTTCAGTTCTCATCCGATTCCAGGTAATGAGAAGGCTGTATCCAAGGTTATCAACGAGCTTTCTATGAAAGGTGCCAAGGTTATTTTCCAGGATGCACATGTATCCGGACATGCCTGCCAGGAGGAAATCAAGCTGATCTACTCCCTTGTGAAGCCGAAATATGCAATTCCGGTACATGGTGAATACCGTCATCTGACTGCGCAGAAGCTTGTTGCAGAGGAACTTGGATATTCCAAGGACAATATTTTTATTCTGAAATCCGGAAATGTTCTGGAGATAGATGAGAATAGTGCAGCTGTTACTGGTTCTGTACACACAGGTGCAATTCTTGTAGACGGTCTTGGAGTCGGGGATGTTGGTAATATCGTACTTCGTGACAGACAGCACCTTTCCGAAGATGGTATTATGATCGTTGTCATGACATTAGAGAGACACAGCAATGTGGTACTGGCAGGACCGGATATTGTTTCCAGAGGCTTTGTGTATGTAAGAGAGTCAGAAGACCTTATGGATCATGCAAGAGAAGTGGTGGAGCTGGCTCTTGACGGATGTCTGGATAAAGGTATCACAGACTGGAGTAAGATTAAGGCAGCAGTGAAGGATGCACTCAGCGACTACGTATGGAAACGTACCAAGAGAAGTCCGATGATCCTTCCGATCATTATGGAGGCATAAGCAGAGGCGCGATGAACGAGATAAAAGACTGTATAGATGCACTTCTTGCAGCTGTACAGAACAGTGAAGAATATCAGGAATTTGAGAAATACAGAGATCTTCTGAAGGAGAACCCGGAGCTTATGGACCGTGTGAATGCATTCAGAGGAAACAATTTCAGACTACAGAATGAAGCAAACAGAGATGAGCTGTTCCGGGGAACGGAGCAGCTCAACAGAGAATCCAGGGAGCTGCGCAGAGATCCCCTTGTAAATGCATTTCTTGATGCGGAGCTTGCTCTTTGCAAACTTATGCAGAAGATATGCAGGACACTCACTGAGGGAATCGATCTGGACATTCCTGAGTTATAAGGAGGAAACATGGGTAATACAAGAGATCAGGTGGGAAAAGCAGGGCTTTTTGTAGCTGGTGGAATTTTCCGTACTGCTTTTTACGTCTGTGTTGCAGTGCTGATTTTCTGGATCGGCAAGTCGGCCTATCAGTTTGGCTACAATGTCTTTAACCAGCAGGCAGTCAGCCCGGGAGCAGGTCAGGAAGTGACAGTTGTGATTCCGGAAGGCTCATCCACGTATGATGTAGCCAAGATCTTGAAAAGCAAGGGACTGATTGATGACAGTCTGGTGTTCTTTGCACAGGAGAAACTTTCTACATATAAGGGACAGATGCAGGCTGGAACTTATCTGTTAAGTACAGCTTACACTCCTACACGTATTATGGGTATTCTTGCTGGTGATGAGGAGCAGACTGGTGTTACGCAGGATAGTGCCACAGCAGCTGATACAGCGGCCCAGACAGATACTCAGACTACAGATGCAGGAACTGATACAGCTGATACCCAGAGCGCAGATGGTACAGCGGATACTCAGGCAGCTGATGGAACTGCAGGGGAAGGAGAGTCCGGACAGTGATCGTAGAGGAGAGAATGCGCACTTACATCAATTCTCTTGATATGGGGAATACTCCTTTTCTGGAAGAACTGGAAAAAGAAGCACTTGCAGGAAGGGTTCCCATTATTCGCAAGGAAATGCAGAGCTTTCTGAAAATGTTTCTTGCAGCAACCCGGCCGATGAAAATACTGGAGGTCGGAACGGCAGTAGGTTTTTCCACTCTGCTGATGTGCGAATACGGACCTGAGAATCTGAAAATAACAACAATTGAGAATTACGAAAAAAGGATCCCCATTGCCAGAGCGAATTTCAGGAAGGCAGGACGGGAATCCCAGATAGAGTTCCTTACCGGGGATGCAGGAGAGATCCTGAAAGAACTTACTGGAACTTATGATCTTATTTTTATGGATGCTGCCAAGGGGCAGTATATGAACTGGCTGCCGGATGTGCTTCAATTAATGCATAAGGGCAGCGTTCTTGTTTCTGATAATGTTCTTCAGGAAGGGGACATTATCGAATCCCATTATCTTGTAGAGAGGCGCAATCGTACCATTTATAAGCGCATGCGTCAGTATCTCTATGAACTGAAACACAATCCGCTGCTGGAGACCTCCATTCTTCCATTGGGAGACGGAGCATCCATCAGTGTAAAGAAAGAGGAGTCATATGCGTAAACCAGAATTATTAGTTCCGGCAAGCAGTCTTGAAGTCTTGAAGATTGCCACGGTTTTCGGAGCAGACGCTGTTTATATCGGAGGAGAGGCTTTTGGGCTTCGTGCCAAGGCCCGCAATTTTTCAAAAGAAGAGATGGCTCAGGGAATTGAATTTGCCCATGAGCATGGTGTAAAAGTCTATGTGACAGTGAATATTCTTGCGCATAACTATGATCTGGCTGGTGTAAGAGAGTACCTGAAAGAGCTTAAGGAGTTAAAACCGGACGCCCTGATCATAGCTGATCCTGGTATTTTTACCTATGCCAAGGAGATTTGCCCGGAGATCGAGCGCCACATCAGCACTCAGGCAAATAACACTAATTACGAAACCTACCGTTTCTGGTACAAGCTTGGGGCGAAGCGCGTGGTAACTGCACGTGAGCTTTCTCTGGAGGAGATTCGCCAGATACGTGCCAATATTCCGGATGATATGGAGATTGAGACTTTCATTCACGGAGCAATGTGTATTTCCTATTCCGGACGTTGTCTTCTCAGCAATTTCCTGGTTGGGAGAGATGCCAATCAGGGGGCCTGCACACATCCGTGCCGCTGGAAGTATTCCATTGTGGAAGAGTCGAGACCTGGGGAGTATATGCCGGTTTATGAGAATGAGCGTGGTACTTACATTTTCAATTCCAAGGATCTTTGCATGATTGAGCACATGGATGACATTCTCACAAGCGGAATCGACAGTTTGAAAATCGAGGGTCGTATGAAGACCGCTCTTTATGTAGCAACTGTTGCACGTACTTACCGCAAGGCTATTGATGATTACCTGGAAGATCCGACCAAATATCAGGCAAACATGTCCTGGTATCAGGAGCAGATCGCAGGCTGCACTTACCGTAAATTTACAACTGGCTTCTTCTATGGCAAACCAAGCGAGGAAGCACAGATCTATGACAATAATACCTATGAGAAGGGATATACGTATCTGGGATTTGCAGAAGCTGTAGATGAGAGAGGATATGTGCAGATCACACAGAGAAACAAGTTTACAGCAGGAGAGATGATTGAGATCATGAAACCGGATGGAACCAATCTTCTGGTTCCTGTCAAAGCTATCTATGATGAGGAGGGCAATTCCGTAGAAAGCGCTCCCCATCCGCAGCAGAAGTTGTTTGTAGATCTTGGCGGTGAGGCAGAGGTTTATGATATCCTTCGCCGTAGTGAAGCATAAGTCTGAGAGTAATTCAGAAAAATAATCGTTACTGGTCACGGAGTGAACCGTAACAAATAATCACAGGGGTAAAACTCGCAGAGCGTGTTTTACCCGTTTTCAGGAAAAAGCGTCCGCAATTTTTGCAGGGCGTTTTTTTCAATTCTGGATACATAGGAGCGGCTGATGTGAAGGTGCCTGGCGATTTCCCGCTGCGTCTGTTCCTTTTGCCCAAAGAGACCGAAGCGGCAGCAGATCACCTCATATTCTTTGGAAGACAGTACAGACTTCATGGAATCCAGTACATGACGGATATCTTCTCTGGTGGAATACTCTTCCACAACGTCCACTGCCGGTCCTTCCATTACATCCAGAAGACTGATCTCATTGCCTTCTTTGTCTGTACCAATGGGTTCATACAGCGAGATTTCCCGGGAATGCTTCTTGCGGGATCGGAATAACATAAGCAGTTCATTGTTGATACACTTTCCTGCATATGTGGACAGCCGGGCTGTTTTTGTGGAATCAAATGTGGAGATGGCTTTCATTAATCCAATGGTGCCAATGGAAATCAGATCGTCCAGTTCTACATCTGTTCCCTGATATTTTTTTACTACATGGGCAACAAGCCGCAGATTACGTTCTATGAGAATATTTTTTGCTTCCATATCGCCCCTTTGGTACTGCTGAAGATAATACTGCTCCTCGGCCATTGTCAAAGGTTTCAAAAATGTCTTCAAATCGCTACCTCAAAGGGGATTTCTATATAGTCTATGAAAAATACAGGCTTTAAGTGCCTGGCTGCCTTTTTTTTACTGCGGAAAAAATCGTGGCAGGATTCTTTTTATATTTTACATTGAAATAAAGGGTGAAAATCATTATAATAATGTCAGAGTAACTGCCTGGAACGTGTTTGAAAAAGGCTCTGGTTCGAAAGAGGCAGTGACAGCAGTAATAGGATTACTGTTCAACGGCAATGTTCTGAGAGGCGTGTTGCTGTGAAGGTTGTGGACAGTAACAAGAACACGAAAGACGTAAGGTGAATGATTTTGAAAAAAAAGATCGAACAGCTTTTAAACGGAAAGTTTGAATATGAACAGCCCCAGCTCCTTTTTTCCAAGGAGAAGATTTCCCTGACCATGAAAGCAGGGGAGACGAAGAGAGGGGAAGTGTACGTTGGAACAGAAGATAATCAGAAGATACGCGGTTATGTTACTTCCTCCAGCCGCCGGGTGGTACCGGGAATGGACCATATTTCAGGAACTACTGTGCGTCTCCCGCTTGGAATTGATACGGTAGGACTTGCTCCCGGAGAAAACCTGAAGGGATGGCTGTGCTTTACTACAAATATTGGAGAGGCCCGTCTTCCTTTTGAAATTGAGATCGAAAAAGAGGAAATACGCAGTTTTTCAGGTGTGGTAGGGAATCTGGACGAATTTGTAAAAGTTGCCCGGGATGATTTTAAAGAGGCATTCCGTATTTTTAAAGATGCCAGCTTCACCAGAATTCTGGAAAATGAGGATCAAAAGATCCAGACACTTTATTATGGTCTGTCCAGACAGCCGGTGACATATCAGCATCTGGAAGAATTTCTCATTGCCGCAGGCAAGAAGGAAAAAGTAACCATAAGTGCCAGAGAGGTGGGCAAAGAATACTATGAGTTGAAAGACTCTTTGAAAGAATCTTTTTATATTCAGAGAAGCGGATGGGGGCATCTGCGCCTTGATGTGGAAGCTGTTGGAGAGTTTCTGGAAGTTCCCCGCAAGGTGGTAACAGACGAAGATTTTATTGGCAGCCATTATGAAGTGGAATATCTGGTACACAAGGAGAAATTAAGACAAGGCAATCAGTTTGGCAAAATTATAGTAAAAAGCCCTTATCAGGAGATTACTTATACCGTTGTTGCATCCACAAGTGGTAAACTGGATGTAGATATCCGTCTGACTCAGGAGAAGAGTAAACTGGATCTTCAAAAAGACTGTCTGGCCTACTTGTGCTATGAGACTGCTGTGGCAAGCTGTCTTGCGGGAAAGGAGAATCCAGGGGTCAACAGCTGGATGGATTTTTCCACCTGGAGTGCGAGCAGCCATTATATTCTGAACCAGCTTCACCAGTCCGGATGTGATTATCCGGAATACCAGATGTATGAGGCCTTTCTTCTTTACATGGAGAACCATCATGAGGAAGCAAGAGTTCTTCTGGAAAGCTATCAGGATAAATCCTATACAAGAGATGATCTGGAGTTTGCTGGAATTTATCTGTATCTGTGCACGCTTACCGGTTTATATAAGGACAAGGTTCACGCCCTGTCCAGAATCCGCAATTTTTACATGCAAAAAAGTGACAGTTTTCCGCTTTTATGGATCCTGCTGAAGCTGGATCCTGCATACAAGGAGACTCCGTCCAAGGCATTATTTGTGCTGGAAGAGCAGTTTGGCAAGGGCTGCAGGAGTCCGTTCCTCTATCTGGAAGCATGGAAGATCATCTGCAAGGACATGACTCTTCTTCACAGGCTGAACAGCTTCTGGGGGCAGGTATTCCGCTTCGCGGCAAGAAGAAACCTTCTTACAGAGGAGCTGGTAATGCGCCTTGCATATCTTTCCGGATATGAGAAAGATTATAACGAAAGTATTTATCAGGCATTGGCAAAGGGCTATGAACAGTATTCTTCAGAGGATACCCTGGAAGCCATCTGCAAATATGTGATGAAGGGAAACCCAAGAAAGACCGAATATTTCCGCTGGTTTTCCCTGGCAGTGGAGCATGGGCTGCGTCTTACAAGACTTTATGAGTATTATGTGGAGACTATGGACACTTCCAGACGGATTGAGCTTCCAAAGGCTCTTCTCATGTATTTTACTTACAACAGCGATTCCCTTGGAGATTCCAAGCGGGCATTTATTTATTCCTGCATTATTGCAAATAAGGAAAAAGAGCCGGCAGCATACCAGCGCTATATGTCAGGTATGCGGGATTTCGCCAGGAAAAAACTGGCTGAGGGCAAAATGAATGAGAGCTATGCTGTCTTATATCAGGAGTTTCTGATGGAGCCTCGCACAAAAGAGGCGGCAGATTCCATTGCGCAGAAAATGTTTACCCACCGCCTTTATTTTGATGATAAAAAAGTCCGCTATGTGATCGTTCGTCACAGTCAGATGGAATCAGAGGAGACTTATACCTGTGTTCAGGGCGTAGCTTATCCAAGAATTTATACAGAAGATGCTGCTATCCTTTTTCAGGATGACAAGCAGCGCAGATACAGTGCTACTGTAGATTACAGCTTGAAGAAGACCATGGATGAGGATGGGGCAGTGAGAAAAGTTCTTGCCCTTGGCGTGGACGAGCCAGGTGTGCTTCTTCATTATTGCGAAAGCCATGAACTGGACAAAGATAATCTGGATATTTTTCAAAGACTGGTCAAATCCGATGCTTTTTGCATGGAGTATAAGCAGAAGGTACGTCGCAGGATTCTGGATTATTATGCAGAGCATGTATTTGGCGAAGATCTGGATCAATATTTAAAGCAGATGGATTATCGGGAATACGCCCGTGTGGACAGGCAGAAGCTTCTGGTGGTCCTTATAAGCCGCGGCCTTTTTTCCCAGGCACAGGCCATTGTGGAGGAATTCGGCTATGAGGGCGTGGACATGCGAAGCCTTCTGAAACTGGTGAGCCGCATGATCGTGCGCTGCGACATGCTGGAAGATGAGGAACTTCTGGCTTTGGCATCTGATGTTTACAGAAATGGATTTTATGATGAGGTGATCCTCACATATCTTATGAAATATCGTTTTGGACCTGTGGATGAAATGTTTTCCATCTGGAAAAGTGCTGTGGGATTTGAAATGGATACCTATGATCTGGAGGAAAAAATCCTTCAGCTTCTTATGTTTACCACGGATTACCGCAAGGAGGGAGAGCATGTTCTGGAATCCTACATTCGCCATTCCGGAAGGGAGTGGATCGTAAGCGGATATCTGACCCATGTTTCCTATGGCATTTTTGTAAAAGAATACACCATGAGTCCTTTTGTGAAAAACTGTCTGTTGAATGCATATATGCAGAAATGGATGGTAAATGAAGTCTGCTATCTGGCTTTGTTTAAAGAGCTTTCCAGGGAAAAGAGCAGAAAAGAGGCTCTTCTTACCATAGAAAAAGAGCTTCTGAAAATGTGCATGGACAAAGAAATGGTATTTTCTTTCTTCCACAGACTTCCACCGGAAATTCTGAGCCTGTATCAGATGGATGATAAAACATGTGTGGAATATCACACCAGCCCGGAGGCGAAGGTAACCCTTGTATATGCTTTGGATACCGGACTTGGACGTGCGCTGGAATATAAGACAGAGCCTCTTAAGAATGTATATGAGGGTATTTTTACCAAGCCGTTTACCATGTTTTACGGGGAAATTTTGCATTATTATTTTTCAGAGGAATGTAATGGACAGACCAAAAGAACGCCAGAGCGGGTACTTGGAATGAGTAAGGTGGAAGGTACACCATTCAGCAAGTACCAGATGATTAATCAGATTTTGTCTGCGCGGAAACTGGACAAGCATCATGAGGTGAAACAGGGACTGAAGCAGTATTTCCGCCAGGAACAGTATGTAAAAGAAATGTTTGTCATTACAGAAGAGGACTGAATATATGAATGAAATTCGTGATTTGATCATAGGAATTGATTTTGGAAAAGATTATTCCCAGATCTGCTATTATGACCGGAAAGGGGAGGAGCCCTGCTCTGTGTCCATGAAGGTTGGTGCTCAGGAGTTTGAAGCACCTACCTGTATTTGCAGGCGCGGAGAGCATAAAGAGTACACCATTGGTCTTGAGGCAGTTTATTTTGCCCGGGAAAAAGGGGGACAGATGGTGGATGACCTGTATGGAATCTGTAAGAAAGAAGACAGTGTGCAGATTCTGGGAGAGCAGGTGGAGCCATGGGAGCTGCTTCAGGTTTTTCTGGAGGGTATGCTGAAATTTCTGGGAGTTGCAGATCTTGTAAAAAACACAAAATGTCTGGTGATCACAAGTCCTGAGCTTGAGGACCCCCAGGTGAAAAATATGGAAAAAGCCTGCCAGGCCATTGGTTTTTCGAAGAATCAGTACATGCTGATAGACCATGGAGAGAGCTTTTATTATTATTCCCTTACCCAGAAAAGAGAGACCTGGAACCGGAGTATCGGCTGGTATTCTTTTCACCAGGATGAAGTGAAGTTTCAGCAGCTGACTATGGACAGCAGCACAAGGCCGGTGCTGGTACGCCTTGAGGAGCCGAAGAAGACGGTCCTCCCATCTCTTACAGCACCTGAGGAAGAGGGAGAGAAGGCCGTGGAAGCCAGAGATGAGGCTTTCCGTGATTTTATTAAGGAGACTCTTGGAACCGGTCTTTTTTCCAGCATTCAGATCACAGGATATGGATTCAGCCCGGATTGGGCGAAAATATCCATTGGAAGCCTTTGCATGCAGCGAAGAAAGGTTTATTATGGAAATAACCTTTTTGCAAAAGGTGCATGTGCAGCTGGAAAGGAGCGCCTTGAGGATAAGATCCTGAAGGGGTACCGTTATATGAGTCCTGCTCTTGTGCTGAAAGATGTGGGAATGGAAATGCGGGTGATGGGTGCACCGGCATATTACCCGCTTATTGAGGCTGGTAAGAACTGGTATGAGTGTAAAGCTGGCTGTGAGCTGATCCTGGATGATATAACAGAGCTCGTTTTTGTTGTTGGAACCTTCGGCGAGAAGCACAAGAAGAAAGTAATTATGGGACTGCCCGGACTTCCTGAGCGTCCCAATAAGACTACAAGACTGTCTCTGGCCCTTGCATATGTGTCACAGAAGAAATGCCGCGTTGTTGTAAAAGATCTTGGATTTGGAGAAATGTTCCCTTCCAGCGGCAAGGTCTGGGACGAACTGGTAGAGTGGTAAAGGAGGCTGGAAATGAGCGGTTATATTTTATGTCAGACAAAAAAGGCGGACAAGCCGTTTTTTGTGGAGAGTATCAATACCAATATTTACTCACTGGAGGAGCTTTGCTACTTTCTGTACCACAATCTTTATCTGGTGGATTCTTCTGTTATAAATGAAAATCTCTGTATCTGGATCAGCGAGGAACTGGATCTGCCAAGGCTGGCAGCCAAGCTACGTCCTCATCTTGGTAAATTTGCCAGTGCGGAGGATGTGCTTTATCCGGTATTTAAGGAGATCAATTATCTTACTTACGATGAGCTGAAGGCATTGAATGTAAAGCTTGCCAAGCTGGATCAGGAGGCACCTCTTCTTCGAAAAAAGAGAAAAGGGGATGCCCTGGTAGCGAATAAGATGTATGTAAGTGCCATCAAGGTGTATCAGCAGCTTCTGAAAAAAGAAGGGCTGGAGCAGATAAGACCGGGACTGACCATGAGTGTGTGGCATAACCTTGGATGTGCGTACAGCTATCTTTTTCAGATGGAGAAAGCAATGGAGTGTTTCTGGGAGGCGTTCCTTACCCAGAGCGATCCTAAGGAGCTGGTTTGCTATCTGCTTGCTTATCGCAGCGTGAAGAAGCCGCAGGAGTATGAGAACAGGCTGAAGGAGCTGAATGTATCGGAGGAAGTGAAGGATACTTTAAAAAAGGCATTGGATGAGTTTGCGCAGAAAAAGGAGGTCAGCATAAGACCAGGGAAGGCGGATGAAATGCTGGAGAAGCTGACTGGAGAGTATCATAGGAGCACAGGTTCGTGATGAACCTGTGCTTTGTTGGTTGGTGAGTGAAAAGTTATTTAAGGCGGACGCATTCGGACAATGGTTATTACTCACTCGCCGGCGCAACGCTACGATGAACTAATCGCTAACTGCGACTAAGGAGTTCCGGAGAGCCGTCACTCCTAAGTCTTCGTAAGCGCTGGATTTCATCTACGCTAAGGGCGCGCCTGAAATGGTTCGCTGGAGTAATACCCATTGCCCAAATGCTGTGTACTGGCTGGATGCCAACACCCTAAACAGCAATGTAATGTTTAATGATTAGTGGATAGAAACGAGGAGATTTTCTGTAAAAATCGCTGTCCATATTTCTTAAGCTTATTCTGTCCTACGCCGGATACGTTAAGCATTTCGTCCTCATTCTGGGGGAGTTTCTCGCACATGTCGATAAGGGTTTTGTCGGTGAAGACGATGTAGGGCGGGACGGATTCTTCTTTGGCAATTTGGAGGCGGAGCTGGCGTAAGGTCTCGAAAAGAGCGGAGTTACGGCTGGAGTTTGCGGCGGTGGTGCCAGCGGATGAACCCACTTTGAAAGCGGAAAAACTGTCTTTTTCGAATGGATTTTTGCGTTTCTTTGAGGCTGATATTTTCTCTTTTTCTTTGAATTTCTTTACTATAATTTTGATATTTTTTGTTTGTAAATCTGCGATGTTTCCTACTTTTAGGACACTATATTCGCCCTCAGTCTGAATGATATAGCCCATGCGGATCATCTGGCTTATAAGGAGCCGGAGGTCAGCTTCGGTGCGGTTTTCCAGTTTGGCATAGCAGTTGTAGGAGGTGGCACCGATGTCTTTCAGGCGGGCTTTTTTGGAGCCAAGGAGGGTGCCGGTTACAAGAGCCTGACCGTAGCGGCCGCGCATTTCGGTGATGCAGCTGATTACCAATTTGGCGTCCTGGGTCATGTCAAGTTCTTCAAATTCCTGGTGGCAGTTACCGCAATTGTCGCAGGGGGTATCTGTGGTTTCGCCGAAGTATTCCAGAATGTAATTGCGCAGGCAGGAGGTAGTCATGCAGTAGCCTTCCATAAGCTGGAGGCGGCGGGAATCCTGGCGCTTTACCTGGTCGATTTCCTGGAAATCCATGCCCTCGAAGTCTTTGCTTCCAAGAAGCAGTTTGCTGATCATCACATCCTGGGCGGAGAAGAGAATAATGCATTTAGCTGGTTCGCCGTCTCTTCCGGCACGTCCGGCTTCCTGGTAGTAGTTTTCCATGCTCTGAGGCATGTTGTAATGGATGACGAAGCGCACGTTGGACTTGTCAATTCCCATACCAAAGGCATTTGTGGCGATGACTACCTGAGCACGGTCGTAGATGAAATCATCCTGGCTTTTCTTGCGGATATCGTTGCTCATTCCAGCGTGGTAACGGGTTACAGAGACGCCTTGTTTCAATAATTTCTCATACAAAGTATCCACGTTTTTTCTGGTGGCACAGTAGATGATTCCACTTTCGTTTGGGTGGGTTTCTATGTAATTTTGGATAAAGATGTCCTTCTGCTTTCCAGTGAGATGTTCCACTTGATAATAGAGATTTTCTCTGTCAAAACCAGTGACAACAACGTTGGGATTCTTCAGTTTCAGGATCCTTGTAATGTCATTTTTTACCACTTCTGTTGCGGTGGCAGTGAAGGCACTGATGATCGGATTGCCAGGCAGCTGTTCCACAAAATCTATGATTTTTAAGTAACTTGGACGGAAATCCTGTCCCCATTGGGAGATACAGTGGGCCTCGTCTACAGTTACCATGGAGATAGGAGTATGTAGCGCGAAGCTTAGAAATGAAGCTGTTTCCAGTCGTTCTGGTGCTACGTAAATAATCTTATAGACACCTCGCGCAGCGAAAGAAAGAGCCTTATTAATCTGTCCCTCAGTCAGTGAGGAATTAATATAAGCCGCGTGAATTCCTGCTTCATTCAGAGATTTCACCTGATCCTGCATAAGTGAGATCAGCGGTGAAACCACCAATGTAATTCCTGGCAAAAGCAGCGCTGGAACTTGATAACAAAGGGATTTTCCGGCCCCTGTCGGCATAATTGCCAGAGCATCTCTTCCACTTAAAATGGTATCTATAATTTCTCCTTGTCCTTCCCGGAAGGAATCATATCCGAAGTAAGTTTTTAAAATTTGTAAGGGAGATACTGGTGGAGTACCAGAATTTATTTCTTGTATATTCGAATTGTTTGTTGTCAATTTATTGACCTCCTGCGATGAAAATAGGTAACTGTTTAGTAGTTGCAAAGTTGCACACTTCGAGGGTGCTTTTAGTTTTTATCATATTTAATGTTGCGTGCATTGAGGTGCTTTTATTTTTTTATCATTTTTAATGCTGCCTGCGCCGTCTTGCCTGTAAGTTCTGTAATACTGGAAAGCACTGGCACATCTCCATATTTTCGGTTTTCATAAAACGCATAATAACATCCATATAGAATGTAAGTGAGCATAATATTAATGTCCTTGTCATCCCGATATTGAGGGTAAGCTCCAAACACCAGTTCCTTTAAAGCTGCTTCAATTTTCTGCACCAGGCATTTACTCCGGCTTCCCGAAAACAAAATTCCAATCAGCGAATCCTTTGCCAGAAACCCCATAAACAGTTCCCTGGAAAAAAAAGTGGTATCCTCCAGCACTCTCTCCGGATGAGTGAGATTCTCCATAATTGATACCACAACTTCCGTTTCCAACGTATCCGAGAGATGATAAATATCCTGATAATGTGCATAAAATGTAGATTTATTGATCTGCGCTTTCTCACACAATTCCTTAATCGTAATCCTCTCAAGTTCCTTATGAGAACGCAGCTCTATAAAAGCATTTATAATACTCTGTCTGGTTTTTTCAATTCTAATATCCATATAGCGTTATCCTTTATTTTAATTTGCTATTTAATGTGTTGGTCGTTATCCAGGACGCGATTTCACAATGTATATTCACCGCCGCGCGTCGCAACGTTCCGGCAAGC
>ERZ826396.995-NODE-995-length-35351-cov-8.859672_pt1 | contig 35351 bp, 39 predicted proteins | sample MGYA00519926_ERZ826396 | MGnify/ENA primary metagenome ERZ826396 (study PRJEB31778, sample SAMEA3449230) | human gut metagenome | biome: human gut; feature: human-associated habitat; material: faeces | place: United Kingdom | collected 2010/2012 ... | reverse complement strand
AGAATATATCAAGACAAAAGAATTTATTGAAAAGACAGCCACAGAGAAGTTTGGACTATTGTACCCGGGAGAGTACTTACTCAAAGGATCAGATGACTGAAATACAATTTGAGAATATTTATCGTTAACAAAAGGGAATGTTGCATTCGTGCAACATTCTTTTTATCATTTTTATATAGAATGATGAGAAGAGGAACAATATATGTCAAAAGAGATATCAAAACAGGAAAAAGAAGATTATCTAAGCCTTATGTATGAAATGAAGCGAAAAGAGAATCAGATTGTAAAATCCGACTTATCCAGGGAATTTGAAGTGCCGTTATCAAGAGTTACCAGAGTTACAGATGGATTGTTAGAAGAAGGGTATCTGTTAAAGGACGAAGGAAGAAGACTGTTTTTAACACCAATGGGGCTATCCAAAGGGCAGCAATGTCTGGAAAGAAAACGATGTCTTACAGAATTTCTGCGTTTGGTTTCTGGTGTTGATGGAAGCATTGCAAAAGAAAATGCATATGCGATCGAACATATTCTGGATGAACGCATTTTAACCGGGATCCGTATGTTTATGGAAAGCCGTCATACATATTCATATATGACTAGAGGAAATGATTTAAATCTGATGTTTCCAGAAGGAAAGAGGATCATGCCGATCGCATTTTTTGAAAAAGGAACATCACATCCAAGAATTCTTTCGAAAGAATACCAGCAGTTTGAGAAACGAGCGGAAGTAGCGATCAGCAAAGAAAGTTACTTGTATTTAAAACCGATAGATTCAGATCTGCTGAAAAAAGAAATTCGCTACTGTTATGGAAATCAGTGGATGTATGCAAAAAAAGAAAATGGAAAATTTGGAATTCTTAGAATATTACAAAATGATCGAATCAGATCTTTACCATTACTTTGCATCTATCGGATTAACGAACAACAGCAAAGACAGGCAGTTACAGGAGTGTTTGATACTGCAGATATCGATACGATCCAGAAATTATGCCAGAAAGAGAAAATGCATCTAAGGTATGAAAGTATCGGAAAAAATGAAAGTAAAGAAATTACCAAGTTAACCTACGAACAATTATGCAATAGTTTAAAAAAGGCATATATCAAGTCGCATTTTCCATTTATCGACAAGGAAAAGACTGGCAAAGTCTTTCTATGGCAGACTAAGGGTTTGAAAAACCAGCATATCTGCATTTAAAGGGGGATAAAAACTATTTAGAACTAGCCGTCAGAGAAATGAAGGCAATGACAAAAGGTGGAGCGATGCTGTCTGGACATATTCAGACAGTCAAATGTAGAAGCAGCAAAGACGTTTTAACAGATCTTCCGATCCAAGATAAGAAAATACAGATTCAATTTAAAGATTTTGAGTTTGAGCAGTTGTCAGAAACAGAAATCACCGGGCAGATCCAACTGTTTATGACAAGCAGCGTTGGGGAGAAGAGAATGCCAGAGAGTATGGCGACACTGATTTTGAAAATTTAAATTGTATAAGTTGAAGGTCATCGAGTATTTAGAGAAAAAATGAAAGATAGCATGTGAGCAACACGAATTCCATTGTTGCTCACATGCTATCTTTCTTTTATTTCTGCCACATACAGGCAAGTCTACTCTACAAATTCCACAATTCAATCGTTTTCAGTAGTTTTTCTTTCGTATCCACATCAAGTTGCATGATCGCATTATAAAGTTTACGATCAAGCGCAGTTTCTGAATATTCCGGATCCAGAGTACCAACGAGAGAATCCAGAGAGCAGCCACAAAGCTTCGCATAATATGTTAAAATACGCAGAGACATAGCAGTACGGTTATTTTCTACATTGCTGATATAACCAGGCGTTACACCAAGAGCTTCAGCAACTTGATTTTGTGTTAAACCCATTTTTTGACGGATATGTTTGATATGAGTACCATAATTTTCAGAGTTCATATGATAGAGTCCTTTCTATATTATTCATAACAAAATTATATAATAAATGATGATGAAAATGTAGCTACTAATAGAATAGAATCTGTGGAATGGATATAAATGGAAGCTGATGATATAAGTGTCAAAAGTATAAATTGCATTCTCTTCAAAGAAAAGCATATCTATCAAAAAAATAAAAGACCTGAATCGCATGGAAGCTATGCAAAGAGCTGTCACAGACCTTGTGATCCTTTGTTGTTCGTTTGGAATGTTCTTTTTAATGTATCATTTATATCAGACAAGAAATGTTACATTTGATGTTATGCTGCTTGCAACGATCGCTATGATGGGTTCTTTTGGCCCAGTAACTGCATTGTCAAGCCTGTCAAACAATTTAAACCAGACATTAGCAAGTGGAGAAAGAGTGTTATCCTTACTCGAAGAAGAACCAGAAGGAGAAGCTGATATAAGTTTTGAAGGTGCATCCGTAGAAGATGTAACCTTTGCCTATGATGAAGAAGTCATCCTAAAAGACTGCAACATCAATATGAAACAAGGAAAAGTCATCGGAATCTGTGGAAAAAGCGGCTGCGGAAAGTCCACACTGTTGAAACTTCTGATGCGCTTCTGGGATGTAAACAAAGGAAACATAAAGATCTCAGAAGAAAACGTGAAAGAAATCCCAACCAAGACACTGAGAAACATACAATCCTACGTAACTCAGGAAACCGAACTCTTCCACGACTCCATCGCCAACAACATAGCGATCGGAAAACCAGGCGCAGCAAGAGAAGAAATCAAAAAAGCCGTCAATGAAATTCGTTTTTCTGACCCTAATACATTGTTCTTTCTCTATTTATACATCAACAACCTTCAGTATACAATTTAATCAATTCCACAACAATATCAACACACATATCCATTCCTTCAACGCTAATATGTTCATAAGGTCCATGATAAGCATGTCCACCAGTTCCAAGATTCGGACAAGGAAGTCCTCGAAAACTTAACTGACATCCATCTGTACCTCCGCGAATTGGCAGAACCAATGGAGCCACACCAGCATTTTCACAAGCCTTCTTTGCATTTTTGATCAAATGAGGACAATCCTTAATAATCTCGGCCATATTTTGATACTGATCCGTAATGGTTAAAGTAACGCAACCATTACCCCATTTTTCGTTCATATTTTTCGCGATCAAACGTAATGTCTGTTTCTTCGCCTCAAACAACCCCCGATCATGATCTCTCACAATGTAATGTAATGTTGCATGACTCACATCACCATTCATATCGATCAAATGATAGAATCCCTCATAATCTTCCGTGTTTCTAGGAGTCTCCATAGAAGGTAGACAAGAGTTGATCTCCATAGCTACAAGTGAGGCATTGATCATCGTATCCTTCGAAGAACCAGGATGTACATTAAAACCAGTGATTTCAAACTCAGCTTTACAGGCATTAAAATTTTCAAACTGGATCTCACCCTCGGTATCGCCATCCAAGGTATAAGCAAAATCAGCATCAAACCGCTTGATATCAAAATACTCAGCACCACTTCCAATTTCTTCATCTGGAGTAAATGCAATGCTGATCGGACCATGAGGAATCTCTTTACTGATCAGACGTTCTGCCATCGTAAGAATCTCAGCAATCCCAGCCTTATCATCTGCACCAAGGATCGTTGTACCATCCGATGTGATCAAAGTACGACCCTTGAGAGAAGAAAGATGAGGGAAAACTTTCGGATCAAGAACCAGACTACTATCTCCAAGAGGAAGAGCTTCTCCATTATAATTCTTCGTAAGGATCGGACGGATCGGGTAATCACAGAAATCAGAAACAGTATCCATATGTGCGATAAATCCGATCGCAGGACAGTTTTCATAACCCTTTGTGGCAGGCAGCTTACCATACAGATAGCATTTATCATCAAGATAGACATCGGTAAGACCAAGTTTATTCATTTCTTTTTCCAAGACCCTGGCAAGATCAAACTGACAATCAGAAGAAGGGACAGTTTGGCTGTTTTCATTGCTTGGAGTTAAAATTTTGACGTAATTTAATAAACGTTCGTAAGCTTTCATGATTATTTATTCACCTCGTGATAATTTCTTTTGCGTTTTATAAAGTATATAGATAATATAACACATATTTTCTTCAGTTTTGTAAGATTAAACCGTAAAATTAATCTTCAATTTTTTCTATATTGATGAGTGTATCAACCATCGTATTAAACTAGACTCTCGTAGTCTATGGGAATGCACCAGTTGCAGCAATCGGAATTGTATTCAAAGCAAATATGTTTATTACATTTTTACAAATGGGACTAGCCAATAAAGTTCAGCTGATCCCGTTATTGTATCTTTTAAATGCGGTTGACGGAGTCATATATGGGCAGGCGTTGACAGACTATATTGCAGTGATATTGTCCACGATCATATGGAAGCAATATCAAAATAGTATAACGAAAGAAAAAGACTCCGTAAAATAGTTCGAAATACGAAATTTGTGGAAATTGATGAAAAATTAACAAATAAATAAAAAACAGTATTTATACAAATGGCTTAAAATGGTTGGATTGAAAATAGTATGTTTGTAAAAATGCTGCTTTTTTTGTGCAATTTCTACAAAAAAGAAAAGAAAATAGAAAAAGAATAAATCGTTTTGCAAAAAAATCCCTTGACTTTTTGTCAAATTGGTTCTACCATATAAGTACAGTAACTGGTAGGACCAATCTTACTATGTCGCGTATACGCTGAAAAATAGGATATCGGAACCCGCTCATATTTGAAAAGAAAGGAGAGAACTTAAGATGTTCATTCACTTTTTATTAGCGATGCTTCCTATCATCTGGCTGATCATTGCATTAAGCGGATTAAAGATGGCAGGACATGTAGCCTGTCCGATCGCTTTGATCATTACAGTCATTGAAGCACTTTTTTTATGGAAGCAGAAAATTATTGATGTCCTCACAGGAGGGTTAGAAGGATTTGCAATGGCAATCTGGCCAATCTGTCTGGTTATCGTGGCAGCAGTGTTTACTTACAACTTGGTCGTACATACGAAAAACATGGAACTTATTAAAAAAATGCTTACTTCTGTATCAAGAGATAAACGAGTTCTTGTGCTGATCATCGCATGGGGATTTGGAGGATTTATGGAAGGTATGGCAGGATTCGGAACAGCTGTAGCGATTCCAGCAGGAATCCTTTGCGGATTAGGATTTGAACCAATCTTTGCAGCAACTGTTTGCCTGGTGGCCAATACGACACCAGTAGCATTTGGATCCATCGGAATTCCAACGGTTACAGCAGCAAATGTAACAGGATTTAGTCCACATATGACAGCATCTTATGTTGTATTACAACTTGCGATCATGGTAATTCTCGTTCCTTTCCTTGTTGTTTTCATCACAGGAAAACATGAAGGAGCTAAAGGAATCGGTGATTATAAAGAAATTTTATTTATTACATTGATGTCAGGTCTTTCATTCTTAGTACCACAATATCTGACAGCGAAATTTGTAGGAGCTGAACTTCCAGCAGTTATCGGATCTGTATGCAGTATGGCAGTAACGATCATCCTTGCAAAAGTAATGCTGAAAGGTAAGGCAAGTAAATTTGATGTAGAAATCGAAGATAATGATGATACTACGATGACAGTAAAAGATGCATTTGTTGCATGGAGCCCATTCATTCTTGTATTACTGTTCTTACTTCTGACTTCTACATTAGTACCAGCGATTCATGATCCATTATCAGCGATCAAATCAAATGTACCAATTTATAGTGGAGAGGGAGCAAGCCCATATACATTTACATGGGTATCAACACCAGGAGTGCTGATTTTGATCGCAGCATTTATTGGAGGATTGATTCAGGGATGTCCAGTTGGTGAGATCTTTGTTGTTTTAGGCAAGACAGTGATTCAGATGTTTAAGACGATCATTACGATCATGGCAGTGCTTGCGACAGCTAAGATCATGGGATACAGCGGAATGACACAGTCTATCGCAGATTTTATCGTACGTGTAACAGGAAGCTTTTATCCATTAGTTGCACCACTGATCGGATCTATCGGAACATTCGTAACAGGAAGTTCTACATCAAGCAGCGTACTATTCTCCAAGTTACAGGCAAGTACAGGAGCAGAATTAAATATCAACCAGATCTGGCTGGTAGCTGCAAATACAGTTGGTAGTACCGCAGGAAAGATTATTTCCCCACAGAGTATCGCAGTAGCGACAGCGGCAACAGCAACGGTAGGAAAAGAAAGTGAAATCTTAACAAAGGTTATCAAATATTTCGTATTATTCGTTATCATCTATGGATTAGTTTGCTACTTTGGAGTCAAATTGATCTGAAAATGATAAAGATAAAAGATATTAAAAAGCTATAAACTTTTAAGGAGGAAGATAAATGAGTGAGTATCAGTATAACAAAGTGACACCAGAGATGATCGAGAAATTCAAAGAGATCGCTCCAAAACGTGTCTTAGTGGGTGATGAAATCAATGAGGATTTCACCCATGATGAGATGGCAATCTACGGAAAAGCTAGACCAGAAGTTTTAGTAGAAGCAACATCAACAGAAGAAGTTGCAGCTGTCGTTAAACTTTGTAATGAAAACAAGGTTCCTGTAACACCAAGTGGTGCAAGAACAGGATTAGTAGGAGGAGCCGTAAGTATCGGTGGCGGTGTTATGATCTCTCTTACAAAGATGAACAAGATCCTTGGATATGACAAAGAAAACTTTGTAGTGAAGATTCAATCAGGAGTCCTTTTAAATGATCTTGCACAGGATGCAGAAAAACAAGGATTATTATATCCACCAGATCCAGGTGAGAAATTCGCAACAGTCGGTGGAAACGTAGCAACCAACGCTGGTGGTATGAGAGCTGTTAAGTACGGATGTACAAGAGATTATGTACGTGCCATGACAGTTGTATTACCAACAGGTGAGATTGTAAAACTTGGAGCTACTGTATCAAAGACAAGTTCAGGATACAGCTTATTAAACTTAATGATCGGTTCTGAAGGTACTTTGGGTATTATCACAGAACTTACATTAAAAGTAATTCCAGCACCAAAATCAGTGATCAGTCTGATCATCCCTTATGAAAACTTAGAGGATTGTATTGCAACAGTACCACAGTTCTTTATGCATCATCTGGCACCACAGGCTCTGGAATTTATGGAAAAAGAAGTTGTTATGGATACTGAGAAGTTCTTAGGAAAACAGGTATATCCAAAAGAATTAGAAGGAACAGAGATTGGAGCATATTTATTAGCAACATTTGATGGAAATTCTGAAGAACAACTGGAAGATATCATTGAACAGGCATCTGAAGTAGTATTAGAAGCAGGAGCAATTGATGTATTAGTTGCTGATACACCAGCCTTAAAGAAAGATGCATGGGCTGTCCGCGGAGCATTACTTGAGGCAATTGAAGCAGATACTGTACTGTTAGATGAATGTGATGTTGTAGTTCCAACAAATAAGATTGCAGAATTCCTGACATATACAAAATCATTAGAAGCAGAAGCTGATTTCAGAGTGAAGAGCTTTGGACATGCTGGAGACGGTAACTTACATATCTATACATGCAGTAATGACATGGAAGAAGGAGAGTTTAAGAAACAGGTTGCAGTCTTTATGGATAAAGTATATGCAAAAGCAACAGAATTCGGTGGAATGATCTCTGGAGAACATGGAATCGGACATGGAAAGATGGACTACCTAGCAGAGTCTCTCGGACCAGTTCAGATGAGGATCATGGAAGGTGTCAAAGAAGTCTTTGATCCAAATATGATCTTAAATCCAGGTAAGATCTGCTACAAATTATAATTTTAATAGGAAACGATCAATCAAACATAAACAAGTAACATAAAACATATACAAAGCTTTTTTAAGGTTATTTTAGGAGGATATCAAGATGGCATATTTAATTTCAGAGGAAGCAAAAGACTTATTACAGGATGTACACGAGTTCTGTGAAAACGAAGTAAAAGAACAGTGTAAAGCATACGACGTCAGTGGAGAATGGCCAAAAGAAATTTATGACAAAGCCATTGAAATGCAGTTACATTCATTAGAAGTACCAGAAGAATACGGTGGACCAGGATTATCAAGAGTAGACGTTGCGGCACTGATCGAAGAAATGGCTATCGCAGATGCAGGATTTGCAACAACAATTTCTGCCAGTGGATTAGGAACAAAACCAGTACTGATCGCAGGAAATGAAGAACAGAAAAAACATGTATGCCAGAAGATTATTGATGGTGGATTTGGAGCTTTCTGTTTAACAGAACCAGGAGCAGGATCTGATGCCAGTGCAGGAACAACAACAGCTGTCAAAGACGGAGATGAGTGGGTATTAAATGGAAGAAAATGCTTCATTACAAATGGAGGAATCGCTTCTTTCTACTGTATCACAGCTATGACAGATAAAACAAAAGGTGTTAAAGGAATCTCTATGTTCTTAGTTGATGCTGGAACACCAGGATTAAGCACAGGTAATGAAGAAAATAAAATGGGTATCCGTACATCAAACACATGTGATGTTGTATTAGAAGACTGTCGTATTCCAGCTGCAAACTTAGTTGGAGAAGAAGGAAGAGGATTCTCAATCGCAATGAAGACATTAGACCAGGCAAGAGCTTGGATGGGATGTGTTGCAACAGGTATCGCACAGCGTGGTATCAATGAAGGTATTGCATATGCCAAAGAAAGAGTTCAGTTTGGTAAACCAGTCATCAAAAATCAGGCAATGCAGTTTAAAGTAGCTGATATGGAAATCAAAACAGAAACAGCTCGTCAGATGGTTGCACATGCTTTAACAAAGATGGATATGGGATTACCACATTCCAAAGAAGCAGCGATCGCAAAATGCTATGCATCTGATATCGCAATGGAAGTAGCTTCTGAAGCAATTCAGATGTTCGGTGGATATGGATACAGCAGAGAATATCCAGTTGAGAAATTATTAAGAGATGCTAAGATCTTCCAGATTTTCGAAGGAAGTAACGAAATTCAGAGAATCGTTGTAGCAAATAACACAATCGGAAGATAGAACATAAGAAGGAGTAAGACTATGAACATTTTAGTATGTATCAAACAGGTTCCGGATGATTCTGTAGAAATCCATTTAAATGCAGAAGGAACACCGGATTTAGCAAACGTAACACCTGTTGTAAATGCATTTGACACCTATGCTCTCGAAATGGCAGCACGATTAAAAGAATCCTCTGAAGGAGAAGTAACAGTTGTATGTGTCGGAGAAGATAGTGCAAAGAACTCTCTGAAAAACTGTCTTGCAGTTGGTGCAGATCATGCATTTTTAGTAAGTGATGATGCATTCAAAGGATCTGACACAACAGGAATCGCAAATATCCTAAAAAATGTGATCGCAAAATTAGAAGCGGACAATGGTCAGAAATTTGATCTTGTATTCTGTGGAAAAGAAGCAACAGATGCCGCACTTGGACAGGGTGGCTTAATGTTAGCTGAAGAACTTGGAACAAGTGTGATCACAAATATTACAGAAATCGCTTTAGATGGCGATAAAGTGACAGCAAAACAGGAAACAGAAGAAGGATACCGTACAGTAGAAGCTTCTGCACCATGTGTTGTAACAGTCACAAAACCAGAATATGACCCACGTTACCCAACGATCAAGAATAAAATGGCAGCAAGAAAGAAACCAATCGGCGATATTAAAGAAGCTGATCTTGCTGATCTTGAAAAAGAAAAAGTCGGAGAATCTAATGCAAAGGTTCAGATCGTTAAATTATATGAACCAGCGAAGAAAGAAGCCGGAATCAAGATTCAGGAAGAAACACCAGAAGATTCAGCAATAAAAGCAGTCGCTATGATGGCAGATGCCAAAGTATTCTAGGAAGGGAGAACAAAGGACATGGCAGAATGTAAGAATATCATGGTATATGTAGAAACTGCAGAAGGAAATCCAGTCAAAGTTGGATTGGAAATGTTATCTCCAGCCAAGAAACTTGCCGATAAAGTTACGGCAGTTGTTATTGGAGGTGGAGTAGCAGATGCAGCAAAAGAAGTAGCAAAGGCCGGAGCCGATCAGGTCATCTGTGTCGACAGCGAAGATTACAAAGAGTTTAATCTCGATGCATATGCTCAGGTTTTAGTAGAATTAGTAAAAGAAGAAAATCCAGAAGCTGTATTTGTAGGTGGAACACAGGATGGAAAAGATATCGCACCAGTTGTTGCAGCAAAATGTAACACAGGATGTGCATCCGATGTATTAGATATCAAAGCAGAAGATGGAGAAGTTATCTATACATGCCCACTTTATGGTGGAACTGTATTGGAAGATGTAAAGATCAAGACAACACCACAGATAGCAACATTACGTTCCGGGGCATTCCAGAAAGTGGAAGACCCAACTGAGGGTGAAGTTGTAGCCAAAGAAGTAAAAGTAGCTGATGATGTGATCAAAGCAAAGGTCACAGAAAGTGTAAAAGAAATCGCAGAGATGATCAACCTGGAAGAAGCAGAAGTTATCGTATCTGGTGGACGTGGAATGGGAAGCAAAGAAAACTTCGCATTAGTTGACGATCTTGCAAAACTCTTAGGAGGAGTTGTAGGAGCAACAAGACCAGCCATTGAAGACGGATGGGTATCAAAGATTCATCAGGTTGGACAGTCTGGAAAGATTGTTGCACCAAAATTATATATTGCATGCGGAATCTCTGGAGCTACACAGCACGTATCAGGAATCATGAATTCTGGATACATTGTAGCAATCAACAAAGATGAAGATGCACCAATCTTTGACGTAGCCAATGTAGGAATCGTTGGAGACGTTATGAAAGTGCTTCCTGTTATGATCGAAGAAATCAAGAAGATCAAGGATGCACAGTAATAAATATCTATTTTTAAAATAGCTTGTTTCTATACTTAATGTATATTCACCATTTATAAAAGGTCAGATTATGGCGTATGCCATAGCCTGGCCTTTCTTTCCGTGTATAATTAATAAGAAGAAACTTTTATATATCACGTCCACAATGCCGGTAAAATGCCAGCATATACAATCCACATAATCCAACAAGTGCATACACAACTCGTGACAGCCAGCTCATATCTCCAAACAAAAATGCAACAAGATCAAATCGGAAGAATCCGATCAATCCCCAATTTATAGCACCAATGATCGTAAGCGTTAAAGCTGTACAATCCAAACATTTATTTCCCATAATAAAATCAAACCTCCTTGATGTGAAATGTAAAGAATTCCAGTATAGTATTTACAAAAAAAAGGATTTTATGTACAAGGTATTAAAAACCTTAAAATACATTTACGTTTAAAAAAAAAGAGAGTATAATACTCATCAAAGACCATGTCTGACTACCGTGAAGGTAAAGGAGGAACAAAGGCATGAAAGTTATTTTTTTAGACGTAGACGGAGTATTGAATTCACAGCAATTATTCGAGAAATGCGAAGATGATCAGCTGATTTCTGTAGATGAGGATAACATTAAGAATTTAAAAACAATCGTAGATGCAACAGGAGCAAAGATAGTATTATCATCATCCTGGAGATACGGATGGGCAGAACACAGTGATGCTGTGCAGGACTGGTGTCAGATTCTAGTTGACATCTTAGCGAAATACGACCTAAAGATCATAGATAAGACAGAATACCTAAGCAGTGGAAGAAGAGAAGATGAGATCAAAGATTGGCTGGATAAGTGTGAAGAGAAGATTGAAGGTTTTGTCATATTAGATGATGGTGCATATGAATGGCATAGACACGGATTTGACAAACATCTGGTTAAGACAGATTTTTGTACAGGCGGATTAAGAGAAGAAGATGCAGACAAAGCAATTAAGATCTTAAATAAGAAAAGATTATTCAGCTTTTTCAAAAAATACTAAAGGAGAGTTAACAGATGGATATAAATAAAGTGACAACAGCAATGATCGATTACTATCAAGGTCAGCCAAAGAGAATCCAGCATTTCTTGAAAGTACACGCGTATGCAAAGCTGATCGGAGAACAGGAAGGATTAGATAAGGAAATTTTAGACATCCTGGAAGTGGCTGCATTAACACATGATATCGGTATCAAAATAAGCGAAGAAAAATACAACAGTAGTGCAGGAAAATACCAAGAGGTTGAAGGACCGGCAGTTGCACAGCAGATGCTGGAAGACTTACAATATGACAAAGCAAAAACAGACAGAGTCTGCTATTTGATCGGACATCACCATACATATGATCAGATTGACGGTATTGATTATCAGATTCTTGTAGAAGCAGATTTTTTAGTAAATCTTGCAGAAGAACAAAGTTCCAGAGAGACAATTGAGTCCGTAAAAGGCAAGATTTTTAAGACAAAAACAGGAATCTGGCTGATAAATAAAATTTTTTGAAAAAAAAGCTTGCCAAGAGTCGAGGAATATGATAAAGTATAGAAGTCGCAGAAATGAGACAACAACTTAACTGCCCAGATAGCTCAGTCGGTAGAGCAGAGGACTGAAAATCCTCGTGTCGCTGGTTCGATTCCGGCTCTGGGCATTGAGTAAAGTCTTGGAACCACTTGAAAATGCAGGAAAAACAAGGGTTCTGAGACTTTTTTATTTTGTTTTGGGGCACTTATGGGGCAAAAATTTTTACAGCTTTTATCTCTGCATTTCGTTTTTCTTGTAATTTTTGTGTTACATGAAGATATATTTCTCGCGTCACTTTGCTGTTGGTATGTCCAAGCCGATCAGAAATGGCGTCAATATTCATTCCCCTTTCAAGCATTAATGACGCATGAGTATGCCGAAGAACATGTGGCGTTATTTCTCGATTTAATGTACGCCTGGAACAATCCTTTAAGTATGCTGCGTATACGTCTATATCGATGCATTTTTTCTTCTGGGGTTTAAAAAGCAAATTTCCCGGATTCATTTTAACAACATTCGATGAAAGGTAAGAGGAACTTAAAAGGTACTGACAATGAGTAAATAGCTCATCTTGCATATACACATTTCTGATGGAAGTGCGTGTTTTGGGTAATGTAATGATATTATTTATTTTATCAAATGTTTTCGTAACTTTGATAATTCTTTTTTCCATATCCAGATCAGAACGCTGTAAAGCTGCAGCTTCGCCGAAGCGAAGACCCGATAATACAAGAAATGCTGTTAAATCTTTCCACTGTTTTACGGTCATTGAGTCAAGCAACATTAAAACTTCTTCTGCTTCTAAAAATTTATCTTCAATTTTCTGAACATGCGGAATATCCTTAAAGCGCTCCAGTCTATCAATGCATTCTGTCGATCCGAGATATTCATTACGATACGCCCAACGCAATAAGGCTTTCAGGCGAATCAAACTTTCGTTTAATGTTCCTGGGGATTTGCCTGATGCCAGGTAATTTGATCGAATATAATTTGCTGTTAAGCTGGACAGCAAAGTATCAGGACCAAGAAGTTTCTTAATCGTTTCACAAGTATAATAGTTTCTTTTCCATGTAGATGCTTTTACTGTCTTTTCTTGTTCTTCGCGGTACAGTTCAATTACTTCAGCTAAAGTAATTTTTCTTTCTGTTGGCAAATGTTTTTCAGCAATTTTTTGGCTTAAGATACTGGTAGCCAATTTGTGCATCTGTTTTGTGTTTTTGTCTAATGTCACAGAAACTTTCTTCTGCTTCCCGGTAAGCGGATCTAAATAGCGTTCCGCATATCGGAATTTTCCATTTGATAATTCTTCAACCCACATAAAATCATCATCCTTTCATAAGCTTCGATTTGGAGAACGTAAGTTCCCATTGCGTAGCTGCCCCAGATGATGGTATCATAATAGTGTTAAGTGTTCTTTGATGCCATCAAAGGGCAGATAGAAACCGCTTTTGTGTTGGCGCACGGAGCGGTTTCTGCTTATAAAGTACATTATTGTCAAATTGACAAATAAAAAATATTGATTTATAATATACTTACTAAGACAGCCGACAGGGTAGGTGCACGCTACCCGTCCCGGTGAAATCTTATCACGAAATAGCCGTTCTAATCTTTCTCAGGGAGCAGAACGGCTATTTTTTATGGTGCAGATTCAGAATCGCAACGATTAGACTGGCAGTTGCCAGAATTATCATAAATTCTTCATATGTACTCATAAGCATCTCCTCCTTCCGATCAGATTCGGAACGGATAGAGAGCTGCCGCCTGTTCGGCTGCCCGGGTAAATATATTATATTGTTAAGCACTCCCAGCACAGAGCCAGGAACATATAATTTGACAAATAATTTTGACTGACATATAATATACTTAACAAGAGAACCGTTGGTCAGTGCACACCTGACCGCCGGAAAGCATTAGCTCAAAAAATAGCGCCTTACTTTACCAGAGCAGGGGCGCTATTTTTTGTGGTTCAAAGTAGTCAAAACAAGAGTTATGACGGCACAAAGCATAATTACAAAAGCAAAAAGATCACTATATGTAACCATAAGCACCAGCCTCCTTTCTTTCGTCCGGCGGCTGACATAGCACCCCAACGGTTCCCCGGGTAAGCATATTATGTTGTTAGGTACTCCCAGCGCAGAGCCGGGAACATATAATTTGACAAATTATTTTAACTGACATATAATATATTTAACAAGACAGCCAGAAGATAGCTCAAACCTATCCGCCTGGTGAAAATATGTACTAAAAATAGTCGTCTACTTTCTCAGGGCAGGGCGACTATTTTTTATGCTCATCATTCCAATGTTTGACAAGAGTTATAATAGCCACAAGCATAAGCACGAAAGAGATCAGATCACTCCAAGTCACGTACAATGTGCGCCACCCCCTTCCTACAAGACTCAGGACGGAATGGCAATCGCCCCCTGGCTGCCCGGGTAAATATATTATGTTGTTAAACACTCCCAGCACAGAGCTAGGAACATATAATTTGACAAATAATTTTGACTGACATATAATATACTTAACAAGAGAACCGATGACTAGATGAAGCCTAGTCGCCGGTAAGTAATTTACTACATGAAGTAGCGCCTTAGTTTACCAGACCGAGGGCGCTACTTTTTGCATGATATGTATATAACAAGAGTTATCACAGCGCAAAGCATTATTACAAATTGGAATAAATCCGAAAATGTAACCATATGCACCAACCCCTTTCAAATTTTAAATTCCAGCGGCTGGCATATCGCCCCATCGGCTCCCCGGCTAAGTATATTATGTTGTCAGGCAGTTTCGGCAAAGAGCCGAGAAGAAATAAGTTTGACAAATAATTTTGACTGACATATAATATACTTAACAAGGGAGCCGGAAGGTGAGTGCTGGTCACCCGACCCGGCGAATTTAATACTTAGCTATAGAAATAGCCGTTCCTAAACTTTGACGAGAGCAGGACGGCTATTTCTTATGTGTATAATTGAGAATGGCAACAATTAGTAAAGCAATGCTTACAATCAAGCTTAATTCTTCATATGTACTCATAATAATCACCACTTTCCGCAAGGTACTCGGATTGGGCGAGAGCACGTCCCCCGGTTCCCCGGGTAAGCATATTATATTTTCAAATACCGGAATCCTTCCGGTCAGATCCATTTGAAGGTTATATCCCAATAATCGGGCTTTCTATTTCTGTTTTTGATTTCGTAAACCAGACGAATTCAAGCGATCCCCATAATACTGTAAGTGAAATAAAAAGCAGGCAACCGAAATCGCCTGCTAAACTTTTGAATGAATTAGGTGGGGTGACACTCCCACATCTCCAACGAGGGTGACGGCTGCCCGTTCCGTCCTCTAAATCATTCAATATAGTTTATGGCTTTGTAGCACCATTTTCATAAAATTAAAGTGATTTATATACAGCCAAAGCTGGCTCGAAAAAAATAGTGTAATTATCGATAGATACATAGATCCCGTACTTGTGTTTATAACATTTCATGGCATCGATAAAATAATTTTCAGGCACGCCGAGAAATTCAGCTGCTTCATTCACATTACGACAACCATGTTCGAATGCCTGGATAATTCCAACTAATCCGATCTGTATGTTATAGCCCCATAACCGTGCTTTATATTCCTGTTTACGATTCTTTATATCCGATTGATCTAAAATATCTCCGTAATTTGTGTGATAGTGTCCAAGTTCTTCAGCCAAAACACAGGCTTTTTCTGATTGGGTTTTAATATCTTTGTGTATAGCAATTCGATTATCGTAAATCCGTCCAGCGTATCCAGGGATATATTTTTCTCTTACAATCAAATTTTGAGTGTCTGCAGATTCCAGTAAAGCTTCGTATGTCAATCGATCACCTCGTTAGTTCCATTCATTGTCATCCATCATTATAGCATCGGCTGCTTCTTTCTGCTCGGTTGTTGCTCCTTCATCATGTGCAGCGTTTAATGCGATAGCAGGAGTTGAAGAGTCTTTTTTTTTAGGAATGTCAAAATGTTCTTTTGAAAAATGGATTGCTTTTTTCATCAGATTGTGAAGAGCAGTGATGTCTTCATCGTCCAATTCCAGCATTAATTTAAACAGATTTTTCCTGGCTTCATCTTCACCAGCCATGATACGGTCAATTCGAGCCATAAACTCATTGTCGCTTTCAACGAACATTTCACCCTCACCAGTAGTCAGCCAGGTGGGATCAACATTATATTCACGACAAATTAATTTGATGACTTGTTCTGTCACAGAGTTTTTTCCGTTTTCTAACTGACTGACAGAGTTTTTTTTCATTCCTATTTTTTCACCGAACTTTTCAAGGGTAAGACCAAGTGTTTTTCTCACTTCTCTGATTCGTTCACCTTGTGTCACAATGAACCACCTCCTCTATTTTTAAATCATATCACTGTAAGAGATAAAAATCAATAAAAAGTTCTTTCAAGGAACAAAAAAGCATTGACAATATTCTTTTAAAGAATTATAATGTTCTTACAAAGAACAAAGGAGGTGAAGTGAATGTCTACAAGAAATGAAAAGAAAGAAATTATTGAGCAAATCGCTCAGGAATACATGGAAACCAAGAACTTGGAAGAAAAGTCAATGGCTATTATGGTAATGTCGGCTTATATCGAAGGAAAAGCTGCAGGTAAAGCTGAGGAAAGAAGTAAGTGGGAGAAGAAAGAAAAAGAACCGGTTGCAACATAACCGTTCGGAAAGGGGAAATAGATGAAGAAGATAGATGAACAGTTACTTATTTCACAGAATACGAAAGGTTTTTATCTTTCAGTGAAGCAGTTGCAGCAAATGATGGAATGCTCACCGCGCCATTTGCGTGGACTAATCGATGGAGTGAGAAAAGAGACGGATCGCTATGGCAGATATGCTGTTTTGGATAGCGGTGATCTCAGAGTTAATATTTTTGCTCTGATTGATTATGACAAATATCGGAAACAGCTTTCCGATCGGAATGCACGGAAATCAGTGCCAGAGTTTTCAGCGGTTGAGATTTCCAGAATATGTCCCGTAGCGGAGAAAATTATTGTGATTAGTCAGGAATAAAGGAGCGAAATTGTTGGAAAAAGAAAAAGAGTTGGAAGCAAAAAAAGAGAATACCGGCCAAATCCCAGAAACAGAACGGTATTCTCTAAGGTTGAGAGTTAATCTTAACAATTCTTCCCACCCTCTTAAACCATAGCAAATATGTGAAAAATTGTCAAGATTGTATTTTGGTCAAAGGTTAGGAGAGTCCTATGATCTCGAGGGAAGAAATTATTGATGTTATCCGGCTATATCCGCAGATAATGGATGCCATCGACGAAAGGCTACGGAGTATGAATGAGGAATATCAATGCCTGAACCAGAGCATATACCGTTACGCAGCATATAAAAGTACCGTCTATGGGAGTGTTGGATATAGCGGGGCTAAGAGCGACCTGTCGGATATGATAAAGATAAAAAGCCATCAGGAACAGGAATATTGCGATGAGTTAAAAAAAGCGATCCTTGACCTGACAGAAAAAGCGGATAATGTACGGCGGCTGCATCTTTGCTACATGGTACTGCCCTATAAGTATCACGAATTATTGCGGATGCTGTACCAGGACAAGGTTGGCTGGGGAAAAGTATCAGAGGCATTGGATATTAGTATCAGTACGTTATCCCGATGGAGGGAAGAGGCTTTTTCAATGATTCGGACAGCGTATGAATCAAAGTTAAGCTATACAGAAATATTGCACCTGCAGAAACTCCAAAAGGGGATGACGTGGGATCAGCTGATGAAAGATTACAAGAACATACGGAAAAAGAAAGATCAAAGTGATCGCTGAAGAAAAGGAGATTTTGCTATGAAAGTATTTGCTATTGGAAGCTACAAAGGTGGGACGGGGAAAACGACAACTACGGTCAATCTTGCCTATAATGTGTCCGCAAAAGGATATCGGGTCCTGGTGATCGACGCCGATCCGCAGGCAAACGCAACGTATATGTTTGCCCGGGTGAATGACAATACCTATACGCTTGCCGATCTTTTTGCGGGGGCTAAGATTGGCAGATGCATCTATCGGACCAAGTATGACCGCCTCGATATCGTCAAAGGGTCATCCAAGATGGAGGAAGCCGTTGGGGAAGCGGATTGTCTCAAAGAAGCATTGCAGCAGGTTCGGCAGAAATACGATTATGTGTTTATTGACTGCCACCCCTCCATGCAGCTGCATACCATTGCAGCCATGATCGCGGCGGATGAACTGTTGGTTCCGTTCGAGCTGGACGGCTATGGGAGAAATGGGCTGATTATCTTAGATGACTACATTAAGCAGATCAAAGACCAATATAATCCCGGCTTAGAGTACCATATTTTCATCAGCAAATATGCTGGACGGGCTTCACAGGACCGGCTTTTGAGCGGAATGATCGAAAAATACAATTATCCGTTACTGTCAAAGATTGTACGCTACCGGGAATCGGTCAACACATCGATCGAAGCGCGTAAGCCGTTGTCAAAACATCGGCGGTTCGACGCGGCAACCCGCGACTATCAGGAACTTACCAACCTCATTTTGCAAATGGAGAAATAAGCGATGGCGGATATCAGTACAATTTTAAAGAATAACGGTTCGATCAGGCAGCCAAAGGAAAAAGGGCACTACGAGGTGGCTATGATCCATTACTCGCAGATCCATCCGAGTAAAATGCAGTTTTACCTCCAGGAAGATATCGAAGAACAGGCGGATGCGATTGAACTTGCCGGTGGCATTCTGCAGCCGCTGGTTGTTCGCCAGCAGGATGCAGACCAGTATGAATTGTTGGCGGGACATAGACGGCTGGAGGCGATAAGACGTTTGGTGGAAGATAGAAAGCTTCCCCAATACGCAATGGTGCCATGCCATGTGGATAAGGCAAACGATTGGAGAGCCGAATACCTTTTGATCACGACCAACAGCTACCGTGAAAAGACCGGGTATGAAAAAATGCTGGAAGTCCAGCGGTTGTCGGAAATTATTCCGCATCTTCCGGGCAGTGAGGAATTGAAAGGGCGGGCACTCCGGGGACGCATTGCCAAAGAATTAAAGACCGGTGAGACCTCTGTGCAGAATTACAATTACATATACAATCATCTATGCGCAGAAGGCATGGAAGCTTATCGCTCCGGGGATATCAAAACAGCAGTGGCGATTGAACTTGCGCATCTTGAGGAAGAAGACCAGAAAATACTGTTAAAAACGGAAGACCTTACGGTTGCTGTGATCGCAGAGTATAAAAAGAAAAAACCGTGTCAGAATCTGACACAGAATGCAGTCCCGGAGGAAGCGGATCGTATCAGAAAACCGACGGAAGAAGAACGGGAACTTTTGAATGATCCTCTGGTGTCAAACTCTGACACAGATACCTATGTGCCGTATGAAGAAAGCATGGTTCTGTATGGCAAAGACGATGTTTCCGAAGAGGACGGAAAGAACCATTCCGAAGAGGAAGAGAAAACCGCAAGAAAAATGATTGCCAGATATGTGAAATGGGCGCCGGAGCGGATGAAGAAGGTTATCGCACTCTGCAATACTGGCAAGACAAACAAAGAACGTGCGCAGAGCGTACAGCAATACCTGGCGCCGGATGGAACTTCTGGCGGAGGGGACGGGAATTTCGATTTCTGTTTCCGGGGATATGCAAATGGTGTGTCCTTTGCGTTGGATAAAAACAGATTATCCATGTCATACATCAGATTCGTAAAACATCTGGAGGATATGTTTGGACCGTTTGCTTCCGAGCAATCAGAACCAGGCGCAGAAGATAACCGAAAAGCTCAACCAACGATAGAACAAAAGATGAAATTACTGCGTGAAATCATAAGAGAAACGCAGGAGAAGATGGAGGAGGTGAACGGACCATGGCAGGACAATCAGGAACAGCTGTGGAAGAACCAGCTGATCCTGCAGGCAGCAGAACATTATCTGCGAGAACTGCAATGATTTCACAAGAGAAAAAACATTCCTTCCATTTCCGGGAATCTCCGGAAATGGAAAAAGGAGGGATCCATGATAGCTCAAATCCATTTATCACAGGAAAGAGAGAAAAAGTTACAGGCATTGGCAGAAACAGCAGAGATAGAAGCGATTGATCTCATTACAATCTTCGTTGAGGATCTGCTGGATCGGCAGGAAGACCTTCAAAAATGGTTTGACCGTTCCTTTCGTGACAGAGAAGACTCCTGTCATGAAATCTTAGAGAATCTTTATGATTCCTGGATGCAGAGACATTCCCGCGTCGATCATGTCAGCGACCAGCTGGAAAGCCTGTTCGCGCAAAGTTATGGGGGACCGGCGGAAGCAAAGATGATAGAAATTTTGGCTGAATTTCAGGAAACATCTTTTTGGGAAGGTGCACGTATGGTCCGGCGTATGCAGGAAATTTTGAGGAACCTATAGGCATGGCAAATAACAGTAGGGGGATATGCGCATGACACTGGAAGAATTGATCAGATACTATTCGGAGGAACTGAACAGCGAAACCCATTGGACCGTTATCTGGAAAGAACATGGTACCTGGCAGGGAGAAACGTTGTATCTGCCGCCTCTGGAAAACTTAGACTGGCTGGATGCAAGCTGGCTGGATACCATCTGTTCCAGGGATCCGCAGGCTATCGTGATCCACCGGTGCGATTGGGAAGGGGAAATTACCGCCGGACAGATCCTGTCCATGTATCAGGAAGGGCTGAAAGTACGGCAGATCCCGTGGTTTTTAAGCAGGTATTATCGCGAAACGCTAGATCCATTGGACAGCAGCGTGGGCTTGGAGGCTTGTGAACAGATGCATGGGCTGCAAACCAGCGAAACAACGGCAAAGAAAGAAGAAAACACCAGAAGATGTCCGGGAAAGAAAAACAGGCGTGTCAAACTCTGACACAGGAAGGAGAAAACAAATGAATAAGGTCATATTAATGGGAAGGCTTACCAAAGATCCGGAAATCAGATATACCTCCGGCGAAAAAGTTATGGCAGTAGCATCCTATACCCTGGCGGTAGAACGGAGGTACAAAAAGGATGGAGAAGCAACCGCAGATTTTTTGCGGTGCACTGCTTTTGGAAAAACGGCAGAAGTTGCTGAAAAATATTTCTACAAAGGAATCCGGATCATCGTCATCGGCAGGCTGCAAACGGGAAGTTATACGAACCAGGAAGGGCAAAACGTATATACCACGGATGTGATCGTGGAACAGCAAGAATTTGCCGAAAGCCGTAAAAACAATGAGGTTCCTTCTGAGGCAAACCCTGGCACGGAGGCTGATCCAGAAGGATTCATGGATATCCCGGAAGGTATGGATGAAGAATTACCTTTTCGTTGAAAGGAGAAATGATTTTGAAAGAGATTATATTATATCTTGTGTTACCTATTGTGTTATTGGTGGTGGCAGTAGTTTTGATAGGTTTTGGATTTCAGAGACTTACAAAACCATTTTATGGTGTGTTGGGTGTTGCGTCTATATTTTTGGGAATCGCTATATTAGCAAAAGCGCTTCTCATTCCGTTCAATCATTTCCAGCAGGTATCATCAGAAAAAACCAGGTCAGAAGTAATTGAGTACGTAGAGGATGGCTATACAGTGTATATGGATGGCAAAGAAGTCATGGCAGATGCATTGAATTCCATTAATTATGCCAATGTAACCATCGAAATAAATGTAGAAGATAAGCAGATAAACATAATATCAAAATAAATTTTTGAATGGGGAAGAATTAGGGTTTTGGAATGGAGGAACGATGAACGCAATTCTTAAATATCCGGGAGCCAAATGGGGGCTTTCCAAATGGATTCTCTCTTTTTTTCCGGATCATCATAGCTACTTGGAACCTTTTTTTGGGTCTGGTGCAGTATTTTTTCATAAGCCATCAAGTGATATCGAAACGATCAATGATTTAGATGGGAATGTAGTAAATTTTTTTGCATGCATTCGCCAAGACCCGGAACGCTTAGCCAGAGAGATTGCTTTTCTTCCATATGCAAGAAGCATATATGAGAAAGCTTTTTCAGAAGATCCGGAAGATCCCTTTGACCGGGCAGTGAATTTTTGCGTACGCCTTAACATGTCGCATGGATTCCGCACAAATGGAGAAAAAGTTGGATGGAAAAACGACGTGCATGGCCGAGAACGTGCCTATGCGGTAAAAGAGTGGAATGCCTTGCCACAGTGTATTATGGAGGCAGCAGAGCGATTAAAGGAAGCACAGATCGAACAAATGGATGCGGTACAGCTGATCCGCCGATTTAATCATAAGGATGTTCTGATTTACTGTGATCCACCCTATGTACTTCAAAAAAGGCATGGAAAACAGTACCGATGTGAAATGGATGATTCGGAACATAGCCAATTACTGGATGCATTGCTGAAACACCAGGGAGCCGCGATTATCAGTGGGTATGAGAATGACTTGTATTCCGACAAGCTCCGATCATGGCATAAAGAGAAAACAACTGCTTACAGCCAGATCGCAAGCAGAAAAGAAGAGGTCTTGTGGATGAATTTCGAACCAATCAGGCAATTAAGTTTTTTTGAGGATGGGGGTGAAAGACATGGATGAAAATGGATTGGCAGAATTGCTGGCTGAGACGCGCCAGAAAATCAGGACAGCCAATCATGCGAAGTGCCAGCTGTACAGCAATATCTATCAATCGGTATGCAGCACGCCTTTAGAGGATATTTTATACGATAGCAGACCGGAAAAGACCATAAGGGAGATCCTGGAAGAATATCTCTTGTATGGTTATGGCGATCCGAAAAGCCTTGCTGCTATCATCTTCACAAATACAGAAAAAGAAAGGAACCAGGACTATGAGGGATTGGAATGAAATCAAAAGATCCATCGAAGGAAGAAGAGAACGAAAAGAAATTACAAACGCAATTTTTTCAATCACCACATCGAAAGCGGCGTATGATGAAGAGGAATTGATGTCAAAAAAAGCGTTTCAGAAAACGGTTGGCATATTTGAAAAATATCTGGGAGAAGACAACCATATACGGGTCGATTCCATGGATGGCTGTTGGGACCTTAACCGTGTATGGTATCAATTTCCTGCCATCCCATGCGGCGTAGAATATTCCGGGGTATATCCTCTGGAATGGGAATGGGAGGATGTACAAAAGCTGACGGAATGGATTGATGATGGTGAAATTTGGGTCACTGTCATGGTATGGGACCGTAAAAACAAAAAATACATTCCGAATTGGTAAACAAGCCTGGGGAAAAGGAAGGTACTGGTATGGCAGAAGTATTTCGGCGGATAAAAAACAATAATTATACTGTGATGTGCAACCATCACCTGCAAAACGAACATTTATCACTCAAAGCGATGGGATTGATGAGCAAGCTGCTGAGCTTGCCGGATGACTGGAATTACAGCGTCCGAGGGATTGCGGCAATATGCAAGGACGGATATGAAAGCGTCCGGACTGCGTTCCTCGAACTTGAAAAAGAGGGATATATTGTCCGGCGCAGGATACGGGATCAGCAAGGACATATCATCCGGACAGAATATTATATCCTGGAGACACCGGATACCGTAATTCCGGAAGAATCTGAAGGAGCAAAAGAAACCCTCCCGGCATCTGCAGAAATGGAGGCTTCCAAAGAGAAGGAAATGGCAGAGCAACAGGAAAAAGAAAAGGAATCTCCCGCTCATTCGCCAGAATCGGGTTTTCCGACCGTGGAGAAAAATCTGGAAGGAAATTTACCAGGATCGGATTTTCCAACCTTGGGAGATCCAACTGCGGAATTACCAGGATCGGATTTTCCAACCACGGGAAAATCAACCGTGGAACCACCAGGATCGGGTTTTCCAACCACGGAAAATCGCCACCAACAAAATACTATTCTAACAAAAGATAATAAATATAATATATCATCTTCCTCATCATCTAAGATAAATAATATATTTAGCAGGAAACCGCTGCAGGAAGAAGAGGAGGAGATCAAAGACCGGATGGGCTATGGGGAACTTCTGGATGCCGGATACGACCAGGAACTCCTGAATGAAATTCTTGGGCTGCTGGGAACGTATGGGATCCGGGGAAGAACACGGCCTGCGTATACATACATCGGGCAAACAAAGATATCCGCTGCGCAGATCGCAGACAGGCTGCAGCGGATCGACCGGGACCAGGTACGGGATCTTTTGCAGCGCATACAAAACGGCCCGGAGATCCGGAACTTAAAAAGCTATCTTTTGACCGCCTTATACCAGGCAGGCCTTACTTCAAGGCTGAATCAACAGCGGAAAGAACATGGATATGCCCCGCCGACCTGCAAAAATGCATTCAGCAATTTCCACCAGCGGGAGTATGACTACGGAAAGCTGGAACAGGCATTTTTGAAAAATGCCGTAGATGAGCAGCGATAGAAGCACAGGGGAACCTGGACGATGAAACGATGCGGAAGGAGAGGGACATGAGAACAAAACAGGTCAAAAAAGGGACAGGCAAAAAAAAGAAAGGCTGGATGATCGCTTGCCTGATTGCTGTTACTGCAGCAGTGGGAGGTACCCTTTGGTTTTGGAATGGGACAAGGCAGAAAACTGCGAAGTTAGAGCATATAACAGCGATCACAGTTACCACACAGGAGACCTATCCAGCCGGTGAGAAACTGGGGGAGGTGAAAGTGACTGCAGAAGGAGTGGACGAAGCTGGAAACCAAGTCGTCCGGGAACTGCCAGCAGAGGAGTATGTGATAACGCCGGAACAGGTACCGGAACACGGGCACGAGTTTGAGATTACCGCAGCTTTGACGGAGGATGAAGAGATCCGCGCGGAAGCGACAGCGCTGATCGGGCGGGAGGAAGTGCAGAGGTATGAGATCGGGCGGCAGGATCCGGAGGCGGTACAGGCAGTCTTGTATGAAAATGGGGATTTGGAAATTGCCGGGAATGGCGCGGTGAAGAATTTTAAGGAGCATGAAATCCCCTGGCAGGAAGATGGCGTCCTGTATCTTACGTGGATCGATCCTGCAGCCGAAATCGAACGCATGGATGACTGGTTTTCCGGCAATACGGATTTTGTCGCCATGCTGTGCCCAGTACCGGATACCGTACGGAGCATGGTGCGGACCTTCTATGGCTGCACAGCGATGGAGACGGTGCCGGATATGAGGACGGCGGTGTACCTAGAAGATCTCACGGCGTGTTACAGCGGTTCCTCTGTCCGGGATGGCGGTGAACTTCCCGGCAATCTGAGGACTGCAGAAGAGGCATACAGGGACTGCAAAGCACTGGTCTATGCAGCAGATGCCTCTGCCTGCGTACAACTGACCAGTATGAAAAATTGTTACAATGGCTGTACGGCGCTTTCGGATACCAGCACACCAGACAGTGTGACGAATCTGCAGGGGGCGTATCAAAACTGCCTGAATATCACCCGTGCCTCCATCCCGTCAAAAGCGGAAAACCTTACGTCGGCATATTCCGGCTGTACCGGGCTTACAGCGGTGGAAGGGGAAATACCAGCATCCTGCACCAGTATGTCAGGAGCGTTCAAAGACTGCAAGTTCCTGGAGGGAGAACTGATGATCCACTGTACGACATCGTCCTTATCCGGTGTGTTTTCAGGGGCGGCAAAAAACAGCCATGGACTAACGGTGTCCCTTAGCTGGGAAGGGAAAACAACGGACTATCAGACGGAGGAAGAAATCCTTGGCTCGCTGGCGGAATCCATCGAGAAACAGGCGAAAGTTGATGGCAGCAATATAACCGTAAAGAGAATTGAGCAAAATCAATAAAAATAAATTGACATTGTCAATTTTATGATATATACTGACGATAAAGAAAGAGGGTGAAACAATGACAGTGGCACAGCGTTTGAAGAAAATCAGGAAGAAGCACGGGCTTAGCCAAAAAGCAATGGCTGAATTGATTGGCGTATCTCCTGGGGCCGTGTGCCGCTGGGAAAAAGGAGAGAGGGAGATTTCCGACTGGGTGATGAAAGCGTATAGTACAGCGTTCCATGTCCCGGAAACGTATTTTTTCGAACATGGGGAGGAAACCCGGAGCGAAACAAAGGAGATCAAGCTGTATGCCGAGCCGTCCCAAGTACAGGATCGGAAAAGACTGGAAGAGCGGATGCTGCAGTATTTTCGGCGGCTGACACCGCAGAAACAGGAACAATACCTGGAGAAACTTGCCAATGATGCTAAAACAGAAGAGATTGAGGAATAAAAAGGCGTGTCAAAGTCTGACACAGAAAGAGAGGATTGTATGAAAAGAAACAAAGTAATCGCAATGCTGCTTGGAATGGGCTTAATGGCTGGGACTCTTGCAGTGCCGGTGACGGTACCGAAAACAACGGTGTACGCAGCTGCCAGCACCCAACAGGTCATCGGACACGGAGAATGGAAACAGGAAAACGGCAAATGGTATTATTACCAGGATGGGAACATGCTGAAGAACTGCTGGGTCAAAGATGGCATCGACTGGTATATGCTGAATGAAGATGGAACCATGAAGTCCGATGAATTTATCAAGATCGATAACGATTTATACTATTTCCGTGGCTGGGGCGGCATGCTGTATAACAGCTGGTATACGGATGCGGAAGGAAACCGCTACTATTTCCGTGACTGGGGCGGCGCGTTAAACACGGGCTGGAAGCAGATCGGAAACGACTGGTATTATTTCGATAAAGAAAATTGCAAAGCGCATGCGAATACGTTTGAGAAAATCGACAAGGACCTGTATGCGTTTGATGCAGACGGCAGAATGCTCCATGATACCTGGTATACAAAAGACGGAAACCGTTATTACCTCCGTGGCTGGGGCGGCGCGTTAAACACGGGCTGGAAGCAGATTGGAAGCGACTGGTATTATTTTGATAAAGAAAACTGTAAAGCGCATGCCAATACCTTTGAAAAAATCGATAAAGACCTGTATGCGTTCGATGAAAACGGCAAAATGCTCCATGATACCTGGTATACGAAAGATGGAAACCGTTATTACCTCCGTGGTTGGGGCGGCGCGTTAAACACCGGATGGGTGCAGATGGATGGGAACTGGTATTATTTCGACCAGGGAACCTGCGCTGCTTATGCGAATACGATCCGAAGAATCGATAATGATGTTTATGGGTTTGATGCAGAGGGCAGGATGCTCCATGACTGCTGGGTGGAATCGGATGGAATCCATTATTATTTCCGTGGCTGGGGCGGCGCTTTCCATGACCAGACCGTTACTATTGACGGAAAAGAATATGTCTTTGACAGCAGCTGCAATGGAACATTGAAGAATACGGCAGTGCCGACTCCGCAGCCGACGGAGACTCCTGACCCGGCACCAACAGAAACCCCAGATCCGACACCAACAGAAACGCCGGAAGAAATCAAGGTTCGTAAAATCACTGTATCCGGCAATCAGGAAATGACAGCAGGAACAACACAAAAGCTTACCGCTGCGGTGACTCCGGACAATGCTGCAAACAAAGCGGTCTCCTGGTCATCCAGCAATCCGGATGCGGCAAGCGTGTCCTCCGACGGCACGGTTACTGCCCATCAGGCTGGAACCGTTACGATCACAGCAACGGCGGCGGATGGCTCTGGAGTATCCGGAAGCATCCAGATTACCGTCAAAGCGCAGAAGGTAGAAGTATCTGAGCTGTATGTGCTGGATGCCAACGGCGTGGATCAGAGCACGACACTGACCGCGATCGGGGAAACCACCCAGCTTACCCTGGATATCCGTCCGGCAAATGCAACGGATAAAACAGTAACATGGTGGAGCGAACATCCGGAAATTGCCACCGTAGACCAGAATGGAAAAGTTACAGCGGTCAGTGAAGGATGGACTTATATCTATGCGCAGACGGCAAATGGATGTATCGACAATACTTCTGTAAGTGTTACGCTGCCGAAGATAGATGAAGATTATCTGGATGAAATCGTCTATGATGAAGAAATGTCACGCCAGGTCTTTGATCTTGTGAATCAGCAGAGAGTGCTGGAAGGGCATCTGGCAATGGAGTGGTCCGATGGACGTGCAGAGGATGAGGCGATTGCTATGGCAAGCTATAATTTATTGCATGTCTTGAATGGGGATATGGCAGGAGACGAGGCTATAGATTCGCTTGCAAATCATGGTGGCGGTCAAAATGGACTTGGATTGCAGAAGAAAAATTTAACAGCTGAGGATATCTTCAATCTTTGGATGGATTCGCCAGCTCATAAGGCAAACCAGATGGATGATGATGTTATGGAAGCTTCTTATGTTGTAATGTATGTACCTTATGAAGATGGATCAAAATTAACATCTGCGATTGCTACCTTAAATCCATTTTCCTATGTCGGTGATGATAATGCCACATTTGAAGGAAGTGGAATGCAGGAAATGATGACAGAGGAAGAATATAATATGTTGGTGGATTATTTTAGGAAATAATCCGTGTCACACTTTGACACGAGTATAGTTACCGGGATACTCACGAAAAGACAGACGGTTCCAAGAAAAGTTTTGGAGCCGTTTGCCATTGGAAGCACAGATATTTTTCGCTCTCTGTGATGAAAGCGAAAAATCTTTGCTCTGTAAGGATTGACCTAAATATAATTTTCTTAATGCATTTTGAAAAGTTTGAGAAACATTCACATTTCTTTAAGGATCAGATAAGCGGGGAATCTGTGTCAAAGTCTGACACGGATCAAGGAATGAGAAAGGGGTATGTGCGAATGAAAAAGGAAGAAGCTGTGGTGTTTCTAAGAAATCATGGGCACCAGGCAATGATTGAAAATGGAGTGGTTATGATAATTATGGCTCAAAATGGAAGTACGGTAAAGAAAATCGGAAGATTTTTGCGGGAAGCTGGATATCATAGCAGCTACGGTGTAAGATACAAAGCAAATTCAGACATCTAATGTAAAGACAAGTGAATGAACGAAAAAAGAGAACACTTATAAAAATGTCAAAAACTCAAAATTGACTTTGTTAATTTTCGTGGATATAATGATAAAAAGAGAAATGATTAGATGATTGCGGTAAAAAATTTTTTCCATATTTCCAAAAACTGGATGCCCAAAAAAGAAGATATCTGAAACGAATATCAGAAGGAAGGAGCGTGTCAAAGTCTGACACAGACGAATAATGGAATCGTTCTTGTTAATGAATAAAGATCGGCCGGTTTTGAAGTTTACGATTCTTGAGGGAACGTTTGGTACTGTTGAACTAAAAGAAACGGAACGATATACCGATTTGCTTCCGCTTGGATTTCGAAGTATTCAAAGTTGGATTGAAAGTCGGCAGGCTCCGAAGCATCGGGAACATATTGCAGAGTTAATGCGGGTATGTGGCTGTTCCAGGCTAGATGGGTTTGTAAAGATCACCCATGCACTGAGTTTAAATGATACCTTTTGGACCAAACCGGAAGAGAGTTCCCTGAGATGGGATGAAGTGTCGCTTTATAAAAATGAATTTGATGAAACAATTGCGAGAATAGCTTTTGAAGGGGGCATGTATGGAGCAAGGTTTCCCACTACATCACCAGAATTTGAAACGGATGGTTCGTTTGCAAAATGTTGGGTGCGTGATCCGGACGGAACCATTTCCCTTTTAAAACGTGGGTCGAGTGGCAGCAGAAACGCAGGACTGGAACCCTTTTCTGAAGTGTATGCTTCCCAGGTGGCTAATCGGATCTGTAAAGAGTTTGTCCCATATACATCCGTCATCTACCACGGAAAACTTGCATCAAAATGTCCTCTGTTTACAAATGAAAAAACAGGGTTTGTCCCAATTTACAAATGTTTGCAAACGGACTTAACGGTTACCAATGTTTTACGGTATATGGAAGAACATGGAGCGGAAGATGCGTTTCGAAGAATGTTAGTGCTGGATGCATTAATTCTTAATACAGACCGCCATGCTGGCAACTATGGCATGATGTTTGATACAGATACCTTACAGATTTTAAAGATGGGACCGGTTTTCGATCATAATCAGGCATTGCTTCCGTATGCGGAAGAAGAAGATTTTCTTCATCTGGAAGAGTATCTGGCAACAAGACCAACCAGAATCGGTGAGGATTTTAATGAAATTGCGTATGAAGCGCTTACTCCGGAAATCCGTTCAGATTTGATTCAGATGAAAGGTTTTCAGTTCCAGAGAAATCAAAAGATCGGATTACCGGAAGAGCGATTAAAAGCTTTGGAAGGTATGATCAATCTACAGATCGATCAGATCCTGAAGCGGAAACAGCTGTTCCTGTCAAAAGGCAATGAAAAACCGGCTCATAAAAAGAATTCAGTGAAAATCAAATAATATGTGGTGTCAAAGTATGACACGAACAAATATAAGAATATTGTTAGATCGTGTGGAGGGTATTATGCGACATCAGTTCAATCGTACTATAATCGGTTCACACTCATTGACACGATATTTCATTTTTCTAACCACAGAATAGATAGTATGGTTAGAATCTGTCCCGAAAAAAATATAAAATTTAGGACAGATTTGTTTTAAAAGCTCGATTTGAGCCTGATTTTTATTCCTTTCTTTGTATTCTCCCTGCTTTTCTAACCATTATTCTAACCACTCGTTGACAATGATGGTTAGAATGGTTAGAATATGGGTAGAATATATCCAAGAGGTGAACAGATGATTTTTCAGGAAAGCGAAACCGTGGAACTAAAGTCTATTGTTGTGGATGACATAAAAAAAGAGATTATAGCTTTTGCAAATTGTGAGGGCGGAAAACTATATATTGGTGTTCAGGACGATGGAACTGTAATCGGAGTGGACGACCCGGACGGAGTTGCTTTACAAGTCAGCAATATGGTACGGGATGCAATCAAGCCGGATCTAACCATGTTCCTGCACTATCAAACATTGAACGAGGATGGGAAGCGGATTATTGCTATTGACGTTCAGCAGGGAACTGAGCGACCCTATTATATCGCCAAAAAAGGGTTAAGACCAGAAGGCGTTTTTGTGCGTCAAGGATATTCTTCTGTTCCGGCTACTAATACGGCAATTCGCCGTATGATTAAGGAAACCGATGGAGACCATTTTGAGGATATGCGGTCATTGGAACAGGAGTTAACTTTTGAAGCGGCACGGAAGGAATTTTCTGAAAGAAATATCCCGTTTGGCGAGCCTCAGATGAAAACATTAGGAATTATGACCCATGATGGAGTTTATACAAATCTGGGACTTCTACTGTCCGATCAGTGTGTGCATACGATCAAAGTAGCGGCCTTTGAAGGAACAACACAACAGGAATTTAAGGATCGTAAAGAATTTTCTGGCTCTTTGTTCAGGCAGATGGATGAAGTATATGATTACATTGATTTCCGCAACCAGATTCATTCTACTTTTCAAAAACTGCGCCGGATCGATCAGCGGGATTACCCTGAAACGGCTGTCAGGGAGGTCCTTTTGAACCTGCTTGTGCATCGTGAATATTCATTCCGTGCCAGCACTTTTATCAGCCTTTATGAAGATCGGATTGAGTTCACTTCTATCGGGGGGCTTGTAAGCGGTGTGACCCTGAATGATATTATGATGGGGATTTCCGTATGCCGGAATGTAAAACTGGCAAATGTATTTTATCGTTTGGAATTGATCGAAGCCTATGGAACCGGAATGTTAAAGATTCAGGAGGCTTATTCTGGCACCGGAAAAACCCCTAAAATAGAAACTTCCGACAATGCTTTTAAGATTATCCTCCCAAACCTGAATGTGCATACAGAGCAGAACGAACCTTCCACAGACAAGTTGGTTGGATTCGTTCAGGAGAATCTGGTAATTGATCTGGCAAAAAAACAAGGCACGTTTACAAGGAAAGATTTGGAAAAAACATTGGAAATCAGCCAGACTGCATGTGGTCGGTTATTAAAGCGAATGATGGAGAGCGGTCAGATTGTCCAAGAAGGAAAGGGCAGGAATACGCATTACCGTCTTTTGGAATAAATTATAATCAATGAAAAAACGAGGACCGAACACCCTCGTTTTTTCTATGCCATTTTTAAAGAAAGGAAGTGGTTTTAATTCAACTCTTAATATTCATTGTTGCCCTTGTTGGTCTTGCTTACGAAATTTTCGAGGATAGACGAAAACAGCCGCCACTACTGCAATAGTGACGGCTTTCCTGGTTTAGAGGATTAAGCAAAAAGTTATTTGAGGGCAGGCAGCTTCTTTGGCTTTCCTTTTTTTCCATCTCACATATAGCACATCCGGTAGTGGGGCGTAAGTGTTTCTTTTTCATTCTTCCCATTCTTTTTTCGGATTTTGGCAATAGAATCAAGGAAAGAACGAAGGCTGCTGTCTGTCCGGCTGCTTTCTGCGTTCAGGAAAATCTTAATCTTTACGCCTTCCAATGGATATGCTTTTGGGATAGAGATAATCACCGTGTCAAAATGTGACACGAGCAGATGATGACAAGAAAGGCTTTGCAGTTATCTGTCGATAATAACGTTATATACTCCTATCCTATTTCTCATGTGAGGAAAACCATTGACTGACGGTATCAATATTCGTTTTAACAGCTGTTGCAATCTGTTCGATGGATAAGCCCATATTTTTTAAAGTAAGAGCCGTATCTTTCGCCTGCTGAATTTTTCCTTCTTTAATCCCTTCTTTTCTGCCTTCTTCCCGTCCTTTTTCCAAATTTTCCAAATCTCTCATCAATAAAGTCATATACTCATGCCTCCATTCACGGTTCCGTTTTGCTTCTCTGACGGCGTTTTCCAGTTTCTGCACATAGCTGTTTTCTGCCTTCCGTCCGGCAACATAGTCAAGGAAGGAGCGAAGCCCGTCGCTGACGTCCTCCCGGCTGCTTTCGGTGTTCAGGAAGATCTTTACAGCGCCATCCTTCAGTTTCAGGCTTGTGTTTTCCAGACAGATGTTTTCAAAGGTGTACTTATGAAGCCCAAGCCCGAAGATGTCTGCCAGGCAGATGAAGATGACATAGCTGTGGTTCAGTTTTTTATAGGACTGTCCTGCATCAATCAGCTGCAAATCAATCATTCCCTGGTAGTACCGGCTTCTTTTCGGTAATTCTCCGGTATTTACCGTTTGCATTTCGATGTCATATACAGTATTTTTGTTGTCCTTTACATAGACATCCAGGCGGACGCTCCGCGCGTCTACGTCCGGACGGATGGGCTTCTGCAGCTCGGGGTATTCGATTCGGTCAATCTGCAGTTCCGGAAGAATCAGTCCTAAAAGTTCTTTACATAATTCCGGGTCGCTCATGACTTTGCCAAATAAGAAATCATTGGATAAGCCAAGCGAATCCCAATCGTTTGTTTTTGTCATTGGTAATTTCCTTGTCATAGTATCAGATGTTCTCCGAAGATAGAGAGAATCCCCGTGTCAAAGTGTGACACGAGCAGAGTTTTCGCAAAAGCTACATACTTTATTATTTCTTGTCCTTATACTTAAAGTATTTTCTTAGTGCATCGTTTACTACTTATTTTCATTACTTCGCAGCGAACAAGAATGGCATCCGGTCAATTTGTTTCAATGATGCCGTACTCTATGAGAATGTTTTTGGCAGCATGGGGCGGAGAAACAATTCCAAGGCTATAGTAATCATAGCGATGGCTGCGCCGAAAGTCCTCTACCGGTTCTGGAGCATAGGCAGATACGTCTGCATGCTGATATTCTTCCGTTTCCTTTAAATCGTCCGTTACAGCGCGGATGATATCGTCTGTAGCGGAATAGATATCCTTGCCGTATTCAATCCCGATCAATTCGTGTTTCCTGATATCCCGGTCAATTTTCCCTTTGGTTTTAAAGATTTTGTATTTCAATATGGAATCCTCCGATCGTAGCGTTCATTTCTTACAGATTATCCTAAGTGATGTTCTTTACGTAGTGTATTTTGCAATATCTGTAAAAAAATTAATCCTTCTTATCTGTTTACATAATAGCAAACTTCATAATAATTGTCAAAACCGGCGGATAATAAAAAAATGGAAATAAAGCGTCGAAAATGAAAATAATCGAAATGAAACGGCGAAAATGAAAATAATGGAAATAAAATGGCGAAAATGGAAATAATCGAAATAAAACGGCGAAAATGAAAATAATGGAAATAAAACGGCAAAAATGGAAATAATCGAAATAAAATGGCAAAAATGGAAATGGACATACCGAAAAAAGGGTGGTATGATAAAATCACCAGAAGTGGATAGGAAATCACCTCGAAATTCATCTCTGGCGAAAAATGAAGCAAAGGGAGAAAACACCTTGTGTTCCGGATATGGTACATGAAGGTGTTTTTTTCTGCCCTTTTTGAAAGGAGAGGATGCGTATGAGGGTCTGAACGAACCGCATGGAAAACCGTGTCAAAGTATGACACAGAAGTGAGGAGAAAAGAGTGAAAAGAAAAAAGAGAAGAGTCTGGAAAGCTGTGGGGTTGCTTGCGATCGCTGCGGCTTTTTTCATTTTAACCCGGGAGATAAAGCCTTATGTGGTCTTGTCTGGATCGATGGAGCCTGTGATTCCGGTCGGATCGGTGGTCCTTACCGATCAATCCCGGACGGCTGTATCGGCGGGAGACATTGCTGCTTTTTCGAAAAATGGCCAGACAGTGACACATCGCATCATCAAAGAGGCAGAAGGAGGATTTATCACAAAAGGGGATGCCAACCAGGAGGAAGATACAGGGGTAACGGCCCCGGAAAACATCATTGGTACGGTTGTGTTTTGCATTCCCTATCTTGGTTACGGGATTATGTGGCTGCAGGAATACAGGTACCTGGTGATCGGGGTGGCTGTACTTCTTCTCTTTCTGATCTTGCTTTTCTCGGGTGTCCAGGAATCTGAAAAAAACAAAGATTACAAACTGGAAAAGAAAGAAAATGAAAAAGGAGAAATAAAATTATGAAGAAAAAAATCGCAAGCATTTTAACAGCAGCAGTAATTGGAGCAACCGTATTCGCAACAGCAGTAAGCGCAGCGCCGGAAGGAGCGATCACAGTCGTATCACGTGAGGACGGTTCCGGAACAAGAGGTGCTTTTGTAGAACTGTTCGGCATCGAGGAGAAGGATGCAGATGGAAATAAAATGGATAT
>ERZ826396.988-NODE-988-length-35561-cov-3.454937_pt1 | contig 35561 bp, 32 predicted proteins | sample MGYA00519926_ERZ826396 | MGnify/ENA primary metagenome ERZ826396 (study PRJEB31778, sample SAMEA3449230) | human gut metagenome | biome: human gut; feature: human-associated habitat; material: faeces | place: United Kingdom | collected 2010/2012 ... | reverse complement strand
CAGGGAGAATATTATTTCTTCTCAGCTCAGGCAGAAAGATGTGTGGAGACGATAAAAGATTATCTGGATCACGATGATGTGATGCTCCGGCTATCGGCAGATATGCTTTACACATTTGCGAATCTTACACTTGGAGATTCTCAGGCAGCACAGCATACAAGGGAAGATGTACATCAGTGTCTGACACGGGCAATGCAGGAGGACACGCCTGTGAATGTAAAAGCGGCGTGTCTGTTCGCATTTTATGTAATCAGCACATTTCTTCATATACCGCCGGAGGAAGGAACCCCGCCACTTCAGCAGTACATTCCGTATCTTCCAATTGGGCAACGATTATTTGCAGTAAGTCTTTTAGCACATGAGATTTATCTGAGACAGGATTATGCAAAGGCAAAAGGTGTTGTACAGGGGGCATTTCTGATGGCAGACGGAGTTTATCCGATTTCCATGATTTATCTGGGGTGCGTACAGGCAGTGTGTCAGATTAATCTGAAAGAACAAGAAGAAGCAATTCAGACGGTGACCCGGGCATGGGAGAGGGCAAGAGCGGACAAATTCATGGAACCATTTATCGAGTATCATGGTCTGCTTCAGGGGACTATGGAAGTCTGTATCCGGAAAAAAGAGCCGGAAATGTACAAGAAGCTGGTGGATGGTGTACTTGCATTTAGCCGTGGCTGGATGAAAATTCACAATCCCAAGACGCAAAAGGCAGTGACGGATCTTCTGACTCCGCTGGAATATTCTATAGCCATGCTGGCGTGCAGGGATTGGACGAATCAGGAAATCGCAGAACATATGGGAATGTCAGTGAATACGGTCAAGCACTATGTCTCCGGAATTCTGGAAAAACTACAGATTGATAAACGCGATAAGATTAAAGAATTCGTAAATCAATAGAATAACAGGATACGAAAAAGTGTCTGTTTTACAAAAGAAATTGTAAAACAGGCACTTTTTTGGCTTTCAACGGGCATGTGAGAGATGTATTTCCTTTGGTACAATATATATGTAATTTAGCATATAATTACTCGTTTTCAGAGGGAAAAATGAGGAGGGAATACATATGAAGAAACGTCTGGTCAGTATGATTTTGAGCGCGGTGCTGTTTGCAACATCAGTGCCGGTCGCAGCATTTGCTGAAGATGCGAATACGCAGAATCCGGTTGTGCATTCGGAGGAAGGAACGTCTCAGGGTTCGAGTGCGCGGAAGGAATCCGGCATTGACTATAAGAAAAATGGAGGAACGTTTGCGGAAGGTTACACGGCTCCGTCTAATTACGATGAGCCGGTGACAGAACTTCCGGGAGCGGAGCAGATCACAAAAGCGGGATATGAGTTTGCCGGCTGGTATGATAATGAGGAGTTTAACGGGGAGCCGGTTACTTCGCTTAGTACTGCGGATCATTCCGGCAGTGTTGTCCTCTATGCAAAATGGACGGAACGCTACTATTATGTGGATATTCCACAGACGGTCAATGCGGATGGGGATAAGCTTACGATAAAAGCGGATGCAGGTGGATTATATGACAAGGATCATGTGAGCGTGACAGTCCAGTCTGAAAATGACTGGAAATTAAAGAGTGGATTACATAGTCTTGCATATGAACTGAGAAATCCGCAGAGTGGTTCGGCACTGGAAAATGGTTCGGTTGTCGCAAGTCTTACGAAAGATGAGAGCCATAAGCAGCAGGAATATGACTGCAACATTCTGGACAAACCGAACTACACAGGTGATTATACAGATCACCTGACTTTTGACATTGCATTTCAGGATACAGCGTACAACATTACATATGAGACAAATGGCGGGACTATCACGAAGAAGAATCCGCAGCAGGCAGATCAGATGATTACAGTAACACAGGAGCAGTATCAGGCAGGAACCATTCTGAAAGATCTGCCGGCACCGGTGAAAAAGTCCAGTACATTTCTTGGCTGGTGTTACGATGAAGCATGCACCAGATATGTGGACAGTAAGGACCGTCTTCTGAGTGATGTGACGTTGTATGCCTCTTATGCAGACAATCAGCCGATGGAAGAAGTGTCCATGGCGACTTATGCCAGAGCAAATGATGTGGCAACTGATTTTACGATTCCGATGACGGATACAAGGGCTGCCATGACGCCTGACCAGGTGCGGAAAAATTTCACGATAAAAAACGTGACAGATTCTTCCGAAACGGTTACGGTAGATGTGACCGAAGGAGCAGACCATACATTTACGATCAGCAATCCGAACGGATGGACACCGGGGGCAGCCTATAAGCTGGAGCTTCAGGAAAAGGCGTTATATTTTACAGGATTTGACCCGACGATCCGTGTCTATGATTTTACGGTCTACCGCGAAGAAGTCAAAAATGTAGAGTTAAATAAAGAAATCAAGTATATTCATAAGAAAGAGCTTTCCAATCTGACTGTAAATGGAAAGAAAGTTAAGGAAGTTTCAATCGCGGCAATGACGATTGGAACAGACGGTTCCCTGACCGAAGAAGGCAGTGATACGACTGGAACATTTACTTATAAGAAGCAGTTAGAAGTCGGCGACCAGGTCGCAATTTATTCCGGTGATGTGATCCCGACCATGGATATGTCCTCTGGTGACAACAGTGATGTGTCATTTATCGAGATTACAGGAGCGGACGGGGACAAGTATACATATCGCGGCTCCAGACCGGAAGACGTGCTCTTTATGCCGGATGTGCTGCCGCTTTCTATGGACAAAGATCAGGACGGTGACCCGGATAATAACAGTGTAACGATTAATGTCAGTGACCTGACCTTTGGTGATGATGCTATGAGCCAGGCTATGGATCTGGACAGTGAGACAACCGTAGATGAGGGCGATTATCTGGCACTTTACACAGGTACAATGGGAGAAAATGAAAGCGGAACCGTGTCTCTCTATGGAGAGATTACGAGTGTTCTGTTATCAGAAGGGAAATACATAGTAAGCTATATACCTGTGAGCGAAGAAGATATGCGCCAGACTATGGACGTGTATCAAAAGGAAAATGTAGAAGGGGAGGACCTTCTGGAAGATACCGATGTGCAGGCGCTGGAAGAGGATATTGAGACACAGGCAGTAGACAGCGGATTTGCATCCGAAGTGGCAGAAAGAGTTGCCGATGCGGCAATGGAGACAGAATCTTTTGAGGAGCTTCAGGAATCTCTCAAGGAAGATATGAAAGCAGACATCATGGTTCAGAGCCAGGGCTATGGCCAGTTGAGAAAGGCAAGAGCCGCAGGTGGGGCAGGCGGTTCCCGTGTGGAATTAGGAGTACCGACGGTAAAAGCAAATCTCGGCACGACACTAAAACATTTTGACGGAGATGTGAGTGGACTAAGGCTTGCACTGGAGATCGGCGTGCCGATTACAATTCATGTGAACCGGGGCGCAGACATCGAGATCATGATTACGGCGACATTTGAACAGGAAGTGCGAGTATCCATCGATGTGGACGGTTCAGCCGTGTGGAAAACATGGGGATTTATTCCGTACATTGCAGATTATCGCGTAACGGCATCTCTGGAATTATATGAATACACAGGAATCGGACTGAATGTCAACTTCAAGACTGCAGAAACCGGAAACCCAGTATCTGATTCCAGTTCGAAATTACGAAAAGGTGTCAACAAGATTACCGAAGAGCTGAAGAATATGATGGAGAATGGCGAGGATTATCTAAATTCTGCATCAGGTCTCGTCAGTGGCGGAGATGAAATATCCGTATCCAAGTCTCTGGCAGAGAGGTACTCGGAACTTCTGGCAGACGAGGCAGACTGGGTGGAAATCTACAAGCGCCCGCTGGTAGACCAGCATTTCCGTGTGCTTCTGATCATTGATATTCAGGTGAAGCTGGAATTCGTTGTTTCCGCAAATGTGAATATTTCCATCGGAATGACGTACTGGTATAAGAATGCGAAAGAGTATGTCTTCTGTGTACGGGTCAAAGAGCGGACGGCGACCAATGATACGATAGATCTGGTAGAGGAGCAGTATGAATTTACGGCATATGCTATGGGAACTCTTGGCATCAAAGCCGGTGTGAGACTGACGGTGCGTGTGGGATTATTATCAACGTCCATCGCCAGTGTCGGTATCTCGGCGGATGTGGGCGGTTATGCACAGGTCTGGGGTTACCTCTACTACGAATTGAAATATACGGCATCGGCAGGACGAAGCAGCCGCGCTATGGGAGCTATGTATCTGGAAATCGGTATTTATCTGGAAGTGAAGTTCGAGGCACAGGCACTGTCCAATGCATTTACCTATAATCCGACACTTTACGAGAACGAGTGGCCGCTTTATAGGGTAGGTGTTCTGGAAAATGTACTGGATTTTGCTTATACCCAGGATAAGGTTGCCGAGATTAATATGAAGCGGGAGATTCAGTCGGTTCAGATCCCGGATGAATATTTCAAGATGCAGTACATGGATATGAAGACCGGACTGGACGACGGAAAATATTACGAGAAGATTTACGAAGATGATACAAAGTATTTCAACATTTCCATGACGAACAGTGCGTTTACGTATGATCCGGCGACCAATATTATCCATGTAAATCCAGGTGATGAGCCGGAACAGGACGGTGAGATGATCATTACATGGAAAAACCAGGAAGGTACCTTTAATACGAAGCCATGTGCAAGAAAGATCAAGCTTCACTGGGACCGCCTGCGAGATGGTTACTATATTGCATTCCAGAGTAATGGCGGATCTTTCGTCGATGCAATTACCGGAAAATATAACGCCGAGATCAAGAAGCCGGAAGATCCGGTAAGACTCGGATACACATTTGCCGGCTGGTATGAGGACATGGATCTCACCATTCCATATACAATTCCGGAAACCATGCCGGAAGAAGACAGACTTGTCTATGCAAAATGGGAAGCAGCCGATGTGGGTTATACAGTCGTAGATTATATAGAAGGAACGAATGGAACCTATGAAGCACAGACTCCGGTGAAAATGAGTGGCAGGACGGAAGAGGAAGTAAGCCCGGTTCCAAATGAGCGTACGGGATTTGTAACACCGCCGCAGCTTACGGAGACTGTAAAAGCAGACGGCAGCCTGGTCATCAATTACTATTATGCAAGAAATAAATATACACAGACATTCAAGTCCGAAAAAGAGACGGAGAATGGAACTCAGACAGAAGTGATCGCAGACGGAAATTACCGGTATGGAACCATGATGCCGACACCGGCAGTCTACAGACCGGGATATGAATTCCTTGGCTGGGAGGACGAAGAAGGCGCTGGGGTTCCAAAGGAAGTTCCATCTGAGAATAAGACCTACATTGCAAAATGGAAAGCACTGGAAGGCATTACTTATACCGTGAAATACTACGTGCAGAATACGGATAACAGCGGATACAGCTTAAGCGAGACCGCGGCTCTGACCGGACAGATGGGAGAGGAAGTCACAGCAAAAGCAGCAGATCTTGACGAGAAAGTCTATCACTTAAAAGGTGAACTGCCGAAGGGAACGATCAAGGCAGATGGCAGTCTTGTACTGAAAGTGTACTATGATCTGAATGAGTACAAACTGACCTTTGATGCAAAAGGCGGAGAATCAGACCAGACAGAAGTGACGGCAAGATATGGTGACAAGATTGCATCACCGATGCCGACAAGAAAAGGCTATGTATTTGAAGGCTGGTATACAGACGAGGCATGTGAGAACGCATTTGGCCAGACGATGCCGGCAAAAGATATGACGGTCTATGCAAAATGGGAGAAGCAGAAAGTCAACTATACAGTCCGGCATCTGCTAGAAAAACTGCCAGATGCAGAAAAAGAAAAACCGGGTGGAGATAAAGAAGAGTATCCGGACACAGATAAACCGGTTGTGGAAGAAGATCCATATATCTTATATGAAGAGGAAGTCTTTGCGGCATATCCGGAAGATAAAGTGACGCCGGACGTGAAGCGTTACGAAGGCTTTACTTCACCGGCAGCACAGACCGTGGCAGTGGACGGAAACGGCAACACAGTTATTGAATACAAGTATGCGAGAAATATCCATAAGCTGAAGCTGGTAGACCGCGGGGTCGATGAAAATAATATAGAAGGATTCGGAATGCCATTTGGTGCGGCAATTACAGAAGTAGCGATCCGGGATGGATATCGCTTTGAAGGCTGGTATACAGATAAAGATTTCAACAATCGATTCGATGGAACCATGCCGGACAAAGATCTGACGCTCTATGCAAAACAGACACCGGTGATGAGCAGCTATACTGTCTATCATTATAAAGAATCTGTAGATGGTTCTTACTTTGGCCTGACGGACGAAGAAGTATTAAGCGGCCTGACAGAATCAGAAGTGACTCCGCAGCCAAAACAGTATGAAGGATTTACCTCACCAGAGGCCAAGACAGGACAGGTAAATGGCTGGGGCGGACCGGATATCTGGTATCACTATAAGCGGAACAGCTACAATCTGACTTATGTCCTGAATAATGGAGAAGATAACAAGACTTCAGAAGTTCGCTATGAGGCAGATATTACAAATACTCCGTCGCAAACAGGCTATGCATTTGCAGGCTGGTACACAGACGAAGCACTGACACAGCCGTACGTACAGACGACCATGCCGGCACATGACCTGACACTTTATGCAAAATGGGAAGCCGGAATGAAGACTTATCAGGTGAGACATTATCAACAGTCTATTGGCAATTCAGAGCAGTATGATCTGGCAGAGACAGAAACTGTCACAGCTAAAACAGGAGAACATCTGACGTTGGCAGTAAAAGCGTATGAAGGATTTACAGCACCAAAGCCGGTTAGCTATGATGTGGTAGACGATGGAGAAATCACATATGTAGATTACAAATATACGCGTGACCGCCATCAGGTAACGATCCATTACAATAACGGTAATGACAGCGAGACAAAAGAACTTGCATATGGTGAGAAATGGGAGGAAAAACCAGATCATGCCGGTTATGCATTTGCAGGCTGGTATACAGACGCAGAGTTTAAAAAAGCATTTGACGGAGTGGTTCCAGATCGAGACATCACACTTTATGCAAAATGGGATGTGCAGAGTGTAAACTACACGGTTAAGCATTGTCTGCAAAATGCCAATGATGACGGATATTCACTGGGAGCACAGGAGAACTTTAACGCCGATACGGATACGGTTGTCACACCGGAAGTAAAGAACTTTGATGGATTTACAGCACCGGAGAAACAGCAGGTGACAGTCGAAGGTGATGGAAGAACAACGGTCATTTACCGTTACACAAGAAATGTGCATACGCTGACGCTTAAGAACTACGATGGTAAGACAGATAAGACGGTAGAAGCAAGATATGAAATGTCCATACCGAAGCCGACAAGAGCAGGTTATGCATTTGCAGGCTGGTATACAGATGCAAAATGTACGAAAGAGTACAAAGCGAATATGCCGGATCAGGATCTGACACTCTATGCAAAATGGGAAGCAAACATCGTCAACTATGTAGTAGAACATTATCAGCAAAATGTACAAGGTGACGGTTATACGCTGAAAGAAAGCAGTCATGCACGGGCGGCTGTGGATAGCGAAGTGACACCAGAGGTCATGAAATATAAAGGCTTCGAGGAACCAAAGACGGAGAAAGTTACCATTTCCGGAGACGGACAGACGACAGTGAAGTACTACTATAAGAGAAATGTACATACAGTCACATTTGACGCAGATTCCGGAACATTCGCTGCAGAAAAGGGCGGGGACGACAGTAAGATCGTCGTGACCGGACGCTATGGTGCGAATATCACAGTGCCGAAAGCGCCGGCAAGAACCGGATACCAGTTCCTTGGCTGGGACGAAGACGTTGAAATGACGATACCGGATAAAGACCTTACCTATAAGGCACAGTGGCTGAAGATGGAATACACACTTCAGTTCAAGACAGGCGGAGGAACAACGATTGAGCCAATCAAAGGAAATTATGGTGACAAGATAAATGCACCAGAAAATCCGACAAGAAAAGGATATATTTTCAAAAACTGGAGTGAGAATGGCAAGAAAGTCGATAACCTTCCGACGACTATGCCGGCCGAAAGCCATATTTACACAGCAATATGGGAGCGGGAGACATACCAGATTACTTATGACTTAAATGGCGGAAGCATGAAGTCCGGGGAGAAGAATCCGACGACTTACAACGTGGACACCACCGTATTTAAACTGAAAAATCCAGTCCGCGCCGGATATACATTTACAGGCTGGAGTGGAACCGAAATTACAGGAGTAAGTGACAATGTGTCTGTAAAACAGGGCTCTATAGAAAAACGGGAGTATAAGGCGAACTGGAGAGAGAATACATATCAGATTACATTTATCTTAAGCGGTACGGAGGCGAAAGGTTCCATGGCAGCCAAGACGGTCAATTACACGGAAAATGTAACACTTCCAAAATGCGGATTTACATGCAAAGGCCACTCCTTTAAGAGATGGTACACCGTGGATAAGAAGGGCAAGAAGACTTATTACTCTGACCGGCAAAAGGTGTCGAAGCTGACCGATGTGAATGGAGGCGTTGTGACACTCTATCCGGAATGGGAGGCAAATGTGTACAATGTTACATTTGACTATGGTGACGGAAGAGCGAAGACGGTAAGAAAGACAAAATATGGTGATAAGTACCAGTTCCCGTCAGATCCGACTCGTTACGGCTGGGAGTTCAAAGGCTGGAAAAAAGAAGGAGCCAACACAGCATTTGACATGAGTACGAAAGAGCTGCAGCTTCAGGACGCAAAAAATATTACCTTATACGCAAGCTGGAAAGCAAATTCTTTTTATCTTTACAAACCATCGGATTATGAAAACACTTACCGGGTAGATGATGATGGCAAGACTGTAAAATTTACTTTCTATGTAGACGGAAATCAGACGAAAGTGCCGACAACCGGAGATACTGGACAGAATCCGGCAGTTTATCATATGAATATGACCAATCTTTCCTACGATGCGATCCACCAGAATTACTCATCTATGGAGGTCATGGTGCTGTACAGGACTAAGAAAATTAAAGATGGTTATTCGGATCTTAAGATTTCTTATCATACAAGATCTGACAATAAAGATCATAATGACTGGCAGGTTCACACCGAGGATCTGAATAAGAATAATGGTAAGATGAGAATATGTGATTACTATCTGATGGTTGACGGTAAAATTGATGTAGACAGCCTGACACTGGAATTTGACGCTCACGGAGATAAAAGAGATGAATACGATCTTAGTAGTCTGAGTATGTATGTATTTTTCAGATAAGAGGGGGAAGAGCAGATGAGAGAAAAAGCAGGAAAAAATAAAATACTTATTGTCATTATCATCTGTCTGTGTGCGGTCATCATTGCAGGATTAATTTATTTCATGAAATTAAAAGGAGGTTCAGATTCGGCATTTAAGCCGGATCTGGATCCAAATGCGAAGACCCAGACGGCAGACGATACCGGGGAAAAGCCGACAGGAATCCGGATACCGGGCTATCCGTCCATTACGATCGAGGCAGACAAAAAAGACGTGCAGATGAACCTGATGAATCCGGAAGGAAACCCATGTTACTTTACATTTGAAATCGTGCTTAACGACACAGATGAGACCATCTACACATCGAAGATGGTGGAGCCAGGGAAGGCGATTACAGAGGTGACATTAGAGAAGGCACTTGCAGCGGGAGAATATCCGGCGACCATCAAGATTACGACCGCGTCACTCACTGACGGCTCTGCCATGAACGGGGCAAATGTAGAGACTACATTAATTGCACAGTAACAGGAGGGGAGAATGATGAAAAAGAGAAGTATAAGAACAGGAATTCTTTTTGCACTACTGACTCCGGTGCTGTTAATATGTGCAGAAAATCCAATTTATGCAGCCACCACCCAGACGGCAGGAAGTGCGACAGTCAGTTATCATGTGGACCCGGCTTACCAGGTGACGATTCCGGTAGATACAAGCATGCGGTTTAATGAGACAGAAACCTCTTACGGGAATATTGTAGTAGAGCAGGCGCAGATTGAGGATGGAAAATGTATCCAGGTGTCATTGCTATCTGATCTTAACTTAAAGAATTCCAACAATTCAAAGGCAGTGATTCCTTATCAGATTCTGGCGCAGGATGAGGCGGGAAGCCGGCCATTTACATCAGCACAGTATACAAAAGCCGGGGAAGAGACACCTCTTACTATCGCGATTAAAAAAGAAGACTGGAAGAAGGCGGCAGCCGGAGAGTACGCAGATACGGTGACATTTACGATATCATACGTGGACAAAAGTGAGTAAGGGGGCGTGCATATGAGGAAAAAGACAGAAAATTTGGATATCATTGTGGATAAAAAGACTGTCCGCATTACAACGGCAGTGTTTGTGACAGTGATGACTATGCTGGCTGCAATCGCAGCGATGTTTTTTACGACCATGTCCGTTCTGGCAGCAGATGCAGGAAGCTCATCGAATTCCCAGAGCACCATTAGTACAACCGTGCCGGACTCCCATAATATCCGTGTGGAAAAAAGTCACGCAGATGTAGTGATAGAAGGGGAAGAAGATCAGACGGAAGGCAACATAGATAACTTTGTTGTGGATCGTTTTGCCGAGCCGAAGATACGGATCGCACCGGAGGAAGGATGGAAGGTTTCAAAGATACTCCTGAACGGAGAAGACGTTACGGAACAGTTCAAAGACGGATATCTGACACTGGAAGAAGTCTGCGAGGATCTGACACTGGTCATTGAGACAGCAGAAGATACCAGCGGCGGCGAAAGCAAAGACCCGGACAAGGATAAAGATCCGAATAAAGGAACACCGGGCACTGGAAAGGAACATGAATCAGAAAAAAAGACACCGTTAAATAAGCTGAAAAACCAGATGGCAGCAGTCACAGGAGACGAAGCAAGACCGATGCTTTATGCACTGGCAGCAATTGCAGCAGCAGCTGTGATCAGTGTGACGGTTATAAGAAGAAAAAATAAATAACAAAAGGGCATATCGGTACAGATATCAAAAGATTTTATCCCCCCTCTCAGGTATAATACATCTGGGAGGGGGAATTTTATAGCCACATAGATATTAAATTAATTTTTATATCACCTGAAAAAATATGGAAAATAATATAGCTTTTAAGGTTTAACCTTAAAAACTGTTGAATACATAATGGAATTTAGGTAATATATAATATAGAAACATTAAACATGGAAAAAGGAGGCGTTCTATGATTTACAGACCAGATTATATGGATGCATTAAAAGCGTTTAAAGATAAACCTCTTATAAAAATACTGACAGGTGTGCGGCGTTGTGGAAAATCTACAATTTTTCAAATGTTTAAAGAAGAACTTATAAGAGAGGGTGTCTCACAAGATCATATTATAGGGAAACGGTATACGGATATGGATATACCGGAGAGTATAACTGCAAAACAGGTGTATGATGAATTGGCAGAAGATATAGGTGTGAAGGAACACTGTTATCTTCTGTTAGATGAAATACAAGAAGTACCAGGCTGGGAGAAGGCAATTAATAATTTGTTAGAAGCCGGAAAGGCAGATATTTATATAACCGGTTCTAATTCCAAGTTAATGTCAAGTGAGATTTCGACCTATCTGACTGGACGTTATATACAAATTCCGGTTTTTACCTTATCTTATAAAGAGTATCTGGAATTTAAAAAAGAAAGTGGTAAGTCAAAAACAGAGCTGCTGGAAGAGTATATTCGCTTTGGAGGATTTCCGATCATTGCACTTGGAGAATATGAATCGCAGCAGGCGTATCAGATAGTAAATGGAATTTATTACACGGTGGTTTCCCGCGATATTGTGAAACGCCATCGGATCAACAAACAGGATCTATTTGATAGAGTAGTAAAATATATTATTGAAAATGTAGGAAAAACATTTTCAGCAAACTCGATTTCCAATTTTTTGAAAAGTGAGCATCGGAAAATTTCTGTAGAAAGCATTTACAATTATTTACGCTGGCTGGAACAGGCATTTATTATATATCCGTGTGCCCGTTATGACTTACAAGGGAAAAATATCTTAAAAACCCAGGAAAAGTATTATCTTTCCGATGTTTCTTTGAAGTATTCGCTTCTTGGTTACAATCGGAAAATGTTAGATGGGGTAATGGAAAATATTGTTTTTCTTGAATTAAAACGACGCGGATATGAAGTATTTGTAGGAAAAAATGATACGAAAGAAATTGATTTTGTGGCAATCCGGAGAGAAGAAAAAATATATGTTCAAGTGTGTGTGCAGATTCCACAGAATTCAGACAGAGAAGTGGGGAATTTGATGGCGATCAGAGATCATTATCCGAAATATGTGGTAACTTTAAATGAGATGGATAAGGGAATTGAAAATGGAATTAAGATTGTACATCTTTTCGAGTTTTTAGTGTCTGATTCTTTCTAATAAAAGCAGAACACATTTTCAAGCCGTTAGAAGCCATGAGATGGTGAAATCTTGTTTGAAAAGATTACGGAATATGTGGTAAAATAATAAAAACAGATAAGAATTACGAGAGGTAAAAGGGGCGGAATTTTGGAATTTCGTCTTTTTATAAAAAACATGAACAAAAATTTTATCATTTATCTTTGTGTTATTAATATCATTACATTCCTGGCATTTGGCCAGGACAAATGGAAAGCGAAGAATGACGAGTGGCGAACTAGCGAGAAGACTCTTCTTGGGTTTGCATGCATCGGTGGTTCTGTGGGAGCATGGATCGGAATGCATGTATTCCACCATAAGACGAGGAAGAATGAATTCCGATACGGGATTCCGGCGATTTTTGCAGTGCAGGTGATTCTTACACTGATTCGATATTCGGGAATCTTGAGGTGATGAAATATACCATTACAAATGGAAAAAGTTATGGTATATTTTTCGAAAAGATTCGCTTGTTATCAGGCGCTTACAGTGGTATGATAAGTCTAATATGTAAATATCATAGTAAATTTTATAAAAAAGAAGGGAACAAAAAACGTGACCTACAAAGAAGCAAGGGTATATTTGGACGAGATGTCGAAATACGGAAGTGTACTTGGCTTAGATACGATTCGAGGTCTGTTGCATGAGCTTGGTGATCCACAGGACGATCTTAAGTTCATACATATTGCAGGAACGAATGGCAAGGGCTCTGTGCTTGCGTACACTTCGACTATATTAAGTGAGGCTGGCTACAGAACCGGGCGATATGTTTCTCCGACCGTTATGTCTTATCTGGAGAAAATCCAGGTGGACGGAACATGGATCCCGGAATTGGATTTTGCACAGAGTGTAGAGAAGATAAAGGAAGCGATTGCCAGTCTGAAAGCAAAGGGAGAACCTCTCCCGACGTTATTTGAAGCAGAGACGGCAATGGCTTTTTTGTATTTTCGGAAAATGCATTGCGACATGGTCGTACTTGAGACCGGACTTGGCGGTGAGACGGACGCGACGAATATTGTGAAGAATACCATCTGTGCAGCATTTGCAACCATCAGCGTCGATCATCTTGGTGTGATTGGAGATACGCTGGAGGAGATCGCCCGGACGAAGTCGGGCATTATCAAACCTGGTTGTGCGGTAGTATCCGCGAGACAGACAGACGTTGTGAGAAATGTCCTGAAGAAAAAAGCAGAAGAGAAGAACTGCTCTTATGTAGAGGCGGAGCCAAAGAAAATGGAAATTCTGACGGACAGTTACGATGGAATCACATTTTCTTATAAAGAGTTTGAAAAGATGCATTCGAATCTTGCGGGGCAGTGCCAGAGAGAGAATCTTGCCACAGCGCTTGAGATTGTAAAGCAGTTAAGAACACTTGGATATGAGATTCCGGACGAAGCAGTGCGGGACGGGCTTGCAAAAACCGTGTGGGAAGGCAGATTTACCTGCCTTAGAAAGAATCCGGTTTTTATCATAGACGGAGCGCATAATGAGGATGCTGCGATCAAACTGAGAACATCCATTGAGCGATACTTTAAAGGAAAGGAAATCCAGCTTATTATGGGAGTATTTCAGGATAAGGAGTATGAAAAGATTACAAGTATCCTTTGCCCGCTGGCAAAGAAGGTCTACACTGTAGAACTTCCGAACAAAGCCAGAAGCTTAAGTGCCGGGAAACTTGCGGACTGTGCCAGAAAATATTGCGAAGAAGCAGAAGCAAAAGACAGTATTCAGTCGGCGGTGGAATCAGCGACAGCATTGTGCGGTGCCGGAATGAATAATCAGGTAATCATCGCATGTGGTTCACTTTCTTATCTGGGAGAAGTGAAGCGGATTGTGGAAGAAAATAGAAAAATAGAAAAGAGCGAATAAAAATGATAGATCATGAAAAAGTAGAACAGGCAGTTCGGCTTTTATTAGAAGGAATAGGTGAAGATGTGAACCGGGAGGGGCTTATTGACACCCCGGACCGGATTGCAAGAATGTATGAAGAGATATACGGCGGCATGGAAGAAGATGCAGCAACACATTTGTCCAGGACATTTACAGTAGACAGCAGTGAGATGGTTGTGGAAAAAGATATTACATTTTACTCCACATGCGAACACCACCTGCTGCCATTTTACGGAAAAGTACATATCGGATATATCCCGGATGGGAAAGTCGTAGGACTGAGCAAGCTTGCAAGAACAGTAGAAGTATTTGCAAGAAGACTGCAGCTTCAGGAGCAGTTGACGGGACAGATTGCCGATGCGCTGATGGAGCATATGCAGGCAAAAGGCGCAATCGTGATGATCGAGGCGGAGCATATGTGCATGACTATGCGCGGAATCAAGAAGCCGGGAAGCCAGACAGTGACGCTGGCAAGACGTGGAGTCTTCGAGACAGACCCGGCACTGGAAGAACGATTTTTCCGCATGTTGGAGAGATAGCGATGCTGATGGAAAAGTATATAGAGATGCCGCGCCTCAATGCAGTCTGGAATCATCCACTTTATCAGAAGTATTACCGGGAAAATGAAAAAATTGAGCATGACCGTGAATTTTGTTGTCACCAGATCACACACCTTTTGGATGTAGCGCGGATTGCGTATATTAAGAACCTGGAAGCAGGTCTTGACATTGATAAGGAGTTAATTTACACAGCAGCAATTTTACATGACATTGGAAAAGCTTTGCAGTACACGGACAAGATTCCTCACGAAATTGCAGGTGAGAAGATCGCAGGCGAGATTTTAGATACACTTTCGGAAAATGATGCATTTTCAGAGACGGAACGGGCATGGATATTAGAAGCTGTGCGCGGACATCGCAGAAAATGTAACGGCATGTCGGAGGTGGCAAGACTTTTTTATGAGTGTGACAAGCGTTCCAGAAATTGTTTTGCGTGTCCGGTAAAAGAGCAGTGCAATTGGAGCGAAGAAGAGAAGAATATGGAGATAAAGATATGATTATTGGCGGAAAGAAATTTGACGTAGAGCATGAAACTTATGTTATGGGAATCTTGAATGTAACACCGGATTCCTTTTCTGATGGTGGAAAATATAATGGCATGGATCAGGCAATGGAGCATGCAAGACAGATGGTCGAGGACGGCGCAGACATCATTGATGTAGGAGGCGAGTCTACAAGACCGGGACATATAATGATCACGGATGAGGAAGAAATTGCAAGAGTGACTCCTATCATTGAGAAACTGAAAAAAGAGTTTGATGTGCCAATTTCCATTGATACTTATAAAAGTAAGGTGGCGGAAGCAGCAGTTCAGGCAGGAGCAGATCTTGTGAATGATATCTGGGGTCTGAAATATGACGAGAAGATTGCAGATGTCATCGCAAAACATAACGTTGCCTGCTGCCTGATGCACAACCGTGACAATACAGAATATAGCAATTTCCTGGATGATTTTATGGAGGATATGCGGGAGTGTATACGTCTGGCAAAGGCAGCAGGGATTGCAGATGATAAGATTATTCTGGATCCGGGAGTTGGATTCGGAAAGACTTACGAGATGAATCTGGAGATTATTGACAAATTAGAAATCATGCAGAAGCTCAATTACCCAATCCTTCTTGGAACTTCCAGAAAATCCGTCATTGGTCTGACACTGGATCTGCCAGTCGATCAGCGGGAAGAAGGGACACTCGTGACGACGGTATACGGTGTTCAAAAAGGCAGTGCATTTGTGCGTGTCCATGATGTAAAGAAGAATAAGAGAGCCATTCAGATGACAAAAGCGCTTATGCGTGACCATGAGGTATAGAGGATGGAATTAGATCAGATTAAAATTGAAGGTCTGGAAATATTCGCAAATCACGGCGTATTTCCAGAAGAAAATGTACTGGGACAGAAGTTCATCGTGTCCGCAACACTTTATACAGACACAAGAAAAGCCGGAAAGACCGATGAGCTGACGGCATCGATCCATTACGGAGAAGTCAGTGCATTTATTACAGAATTTGTAAAATCACATACATACAAATTACTGGAGCGCGTGGCCGAAGAACTGGTAGAAGATATGCTTCAGAAGTTTGACGGGCTTGAAAAAGTAACACTGGAGATTCAGAAACCATGGGCACCGGTAGGACTTCCGCTTAAAACTGTCAGCGTCAGAATCACAAGAAGCTGGCACACTGCTTACATTGCCCTCGGATCTAATATGGGAGACAGCAAACAGATTCTGGACGATGCAGTGTCAGCAATTGACGCGCTTCCTGCAAGCAAAGTGGAAAAAGTGTCCGGATTTATTACAACCCCACCGTACGGTGTGACAGACCAGCCGGATTTTCTGAATGGCTGTCTGAGAATGAAAACTCTTTATTATCCGAAGGAACTCCTTAGAGAACTGAACCGGATCGAAAAGGAAGCCGGAAGAGAGCGGATCATTCACTGGGGACCAAGAACGCTGGATCTGGATATCATTTTCTATGACGATCTGATTAGTCAGGAGGATGACTTATGTATTCCCCATGTTGAAATGCATAAACGCTCTTTTGTACTGGAGCCGTTGGAGGAAATCGCACCATACAAACGGCATCCGGGAAATGGAAAGACCGTACGACAGATGTTGGAAGAGCTTACCATTTCATAAAAGTAAGAGAGAATACGGCCTATGAGAAAAGAAAGACCACGTGCAGACAGATAAAAACAGATAACCAGATAAGAAAAGAGGTGGCCTTATGAGTATGACAGAGAACCATACAATAGCAGAATTATTGTATGAAAATGGAAAGTTAAGCGCAGAACTGGAAGCGGAACGATTTATGATCTAGCAGATTACAAGTCTTAGCAGTACAGAGCTGATCGACGATGGAATCAATACCGTGTTACGTGAAGTCGGTGAGTATACATGCGCAGACCGTGCCTATGTATTTGAAATTAATGAAGACTATACAACAACCAATACATATGAATGGTGCAAAGAAGGGGTAACACCACAGATTGATAATCTGAAAGGAATTCCTTTCGAGAGTATGCCAAACTGGATACATCTGTTCCTGCAGGGGGGAAATATCCTGATTGAGGAACTGGAAGATATTAAGGCAGAGATGCCCCAGGAATATAGAAGAAATCTTTTGCGGAGCACAGATTGGTATCTGGTCGATTATCAAGCAAGAGGGAAAAGAACCGGTGATGGAGGCCGATGCAAATATGCGTGAGCTTCTGGGGCTGACGATATTCAGAAAGCAAAAAATGCCGGTATGAATGAGCATCTGGCGAAGCCATTTGAGATGGAGAAGGTGCTTCGTACGATTTCAAGGTATCACAAGGTGTAGAGTAAAAAATATAATTGAAGGCTTTTGTACTCAACATCATCTTATGACATATAAAGAGGAGGAAAGAACGATGTATATCACATGTTTAGACGTAGAAGGAGTATTAGTACCGGAAATTTGGATTGCTTTTGCCAAGGCAAGTAATATTCCGGAACTTAAAAAGACAACAAGAGATGAGCCTGATTATGACAAACTTATGAAATGGCGTCTTGGTATTTTAAAGGAGCATGGTCTTGGATTGAAGGAAATTCAAGAGACAATCGCCAAGATCGATCCGCTTCCGGGAGCAAAAGAGTTCTTAGATGAGCTCCGTACATTTAGTCAGGTGATTCTTATCAGTGATACATTTACACAGTTTGCAACACCACTGATGGAGAAATTAGGATGGCCTACATTGTTCTGTAACACACTGGAAGTTGCGGAAGATGGAGAGATTACCGGATTCAAGATGCGTGTAGAACAGTCGAAACTCAGTACAGTCAAAGCACTGCAGTCTATCGGATTTGACACAATCGCAAGTGGAGATTCTTATAATGACCTTGGCATGATTCAGGCTAGTAAAGCTGGATTTTTATTTAGAAGTACCGATAAGATCAAAGCAGACTATCCACAGATTCCGGCATATGAAACATATGATGAACTGTTAAGTGCGATTAAAGAAGCAATGAAATAAATTTATAAGAATACCCGGTTGGTTTTATATATTATTTATCTTATTGCAATAAAAAAGATGCCAGGTTAATCTGCGTGATAAAACACAGATTGCTGGCATCTTATAAAATCAATAAGTATAAATTAAATCCAGATTCTTAATGTATTGATTAATTTCCAGATCATTCATCTGAGCTACAAGATGCATAACTTCATTGTCCAGAGCGTTCTCTTTATAAGCAGGCTCCAGAGAACCAACAAGAGAATCCAGTGTTGTATTCATAAGCTTTGCATAGTAGATCAGGATACGAAGAGACATTGCTGTACGATTGTTCTCTACGTTGCTGATATATCCTGGTGTTACGTGCAGGGCATCTGCGACCTCTGCCTGTGTCAGATTCATCTCCTGGCGTAATTTCTTCACGCGGGAGCCAAGGTTTTCTTCAAAATTGCCGTCTTTTTGATTTTTATTCATAATGACCTCCATGATCAAATTTTTTCTTTTAAGTACAATAATAAGTATACTTAGAATTATACTATAAATAATCAAGAAGTGCAACGTTGGAGATTAGTTGTAATCTCATTTTTTGCGCATTAAACCGAATGCCGAGGCATTCTTGAATAGGAAAATAAAACAAATTTCCGGGAAAAGAGGGAGTAATCACTCTTCATGGGTGCTTGCAGCAATCACGACACCGACCATAATCAGAAATGCCCCAATTGCTCCTTGCAGAGATAATTTTTCATGGAGAAAAATATAGGCAAAAATCATAGAAAATACTGGTTCCAGTGCGAAAAGCATGCTGGTATGTTCCGGAGATGTGTATTCTTGAGCAACTGGCTGAACGATAAATCCAAAAGCACTGCAGATTATCGCCAGACCAAGAATTGCACCCCACTGCGCGCCACTGCCCGGAAGTGAGGGAGTCTCAAATAAAAATGTAAAGATCACACCATACAGACCGACAAATCCAAGCTGCCAGATTCCAAGAAGAAAGCTGTCAGTTTCTTTTGTAAAATGATCCATCAGAATAATCTGGATGGTGTAGGAAAATGCACTGAGGATACATAAAATATCTCCAAGATTAATTGTAAAGGTGGAGAAAAATGTAAGCAGACAGATTCCAAGTAAAGCCAAAAGGACTCCAAGAGTTGTACGTTTGGATGGCAGTTTGTGTTTTAAAAAGCTGTGTACTACCGGTACGAATACAGACACAATACCAACCAGGAATCCAGCATTGGAAGCGGTCGTGTATTTCATTCCCGGAACAAGAAAAGCAAACACACCAAACAGAAGCAGACCGAGAATACTTCCGTATCCAAGAGTGCGCAGGTTCATCAGCTTCATTTTCGGCAAGAAAACCAGTGCAACGGTAATAAATGCAATGCAAAAACGCAGTGCAATAATAGAGAATGGCGGCATTCCTGTCAGCCCGATTTTCATCAGAAGATATGAACAGCCCCAGGTCATGGCTACGATGGCAATCAGAATATCGGCTTGTCCCTGTGATAGCTTATTTTTGGTTGCAGCATTAGATTTTTCAGTTGTAGGTTTTGCTATAGTGTTTTTACGTTCCCCAGACATAATAGACACTCCTTTAACAGTTGTATATCAGCCGGGAGATGACTCCCACTTCTATAGGTGGTGAGAACAAGCTGATATAGCCTCCGGCATTCTTGAATTGGTAAATCTCTCAATGAATGATAATACCATTATTCTTATTGTACATGGTTTACGGAAATTTGAAAAGAGTAGATATGAAAGGAGTGTTCTAGACACAGCGAAGCCCCGCGGGTGCGTTCCCGGCGAGGCTTCGTGTGCTGTTATAGTTATATAAAGGAATGAGAGTAAGTGCTTTTCGCACTTCTATGAGGGGTGATAGCTGATGTCTTTCTCAACTATCTGTCATTTAGTATAAGCGGAAAATGTGACGAAAGTATGTTGAAACTCTTAAACAAATCGAAAATTTATAAAAAACCACTTAAGAAATAATAAAGTTATGGTAGAATAGTACTTACGGAGGTGGAATATGAAAAAAAGAGTATTGTTACTGGGACTTGTAGTGCTTATGGTACTTACAGGCTGTGGGACAACAGAAAAAGAAACGAAGACAAAGGAAAAAGATCCAGACAAACTGGTATTAAATATAGAAGATAAAAAAGAAGACAATATACAAGAGGAACAGACAGATATGCAGGAACAGGCTTCACAGCCAGACGGACAATCACAGGCAGAAGAGGCGAATGAACAACAGCCGCAGAAAAATGGACATTTGATTGCGATTGATGCAGGACATCAGGCAAAGGGGAATAGCGAGAAAGAACCGGTCGGTCCAGGTTCTTCTGAAATGAAAGCAAAGGTGGCTTCCGGGACAAGTGGCAAGACATCAGGGCTTCAGGAATATGAACTGACATTGGCTGTTTCTATGAAGCTGAAAGAAGAATTGATGAACCGTGGGTATGATGTTTTGATGATACGAGAGACGAACGATGTAAATGTATCGAATGCAGAGCGTGCACAGATTGCAAACAATGCCAATGCCGATGCATTTATCCGTGTTCATGCCAATGGTTCAGATAGCAGCAGTGCCAATGGCATGATGACGATTTGTCAGACTGCTTCCAATCCATACAATGGAAATCTATATTCCCAAAGTCAGGCACTTTCTACAGATGTTTTAGATCAGATGGTGGCAGCAACCGGAGCAAAAAGAGAGCGTGTCTGGGAGACAGATACCATGAGTGGAATCAACTGGGCACAGGTTCCGACGACCATTGTGGAGATGGGATATATGAGTAATCCGACGGAAGATCAGAAGATGGCGACAGACGAATATCAGTGGCAGATCGTAACCGGGATTGCCAATGGAGTGGATCAGTATTTTGGAATTACGAGATAAGGGAGTTTTGACAGATGAAAAAAGCAGCATTATTTTTTGATGTGGATGGTACATTGATTGACGAACAGACAAAGATAGTGCCGGAAAGTACACTTCGTGCATTGAAGCAGGCGAGAGAAAACGGCCATCTTGTGTTTATCAATACAGGTCGTACATCTTGTAATACATTGGATTCCATGAAGCATATTCCAGTAGATGGTTATGTGTGTGGGTGTGGAACGGAAATCATTTATCAGGGAAATGTGCTGATGCACAGTACACTGACCAAGGAGCAGTGCAGACGTTACATACAGGTGATTCAGGAGTGTCATATGGAAGGAGTTCTGGAAGCCAGTGACGATCTATATTTTCCCCAAAATAGTTCCCGTTTTCCGGAAATCGAAGATATCAGACAGCGCATGGGAAAAGCTTGGGGATTAGGCTGTAAGAAATATATAGAGGATGGCGGATTCATTTATGATAAAATGTTCTTACTCTCTGATCAGACAAGTGATGTAGTAAAATTCATAGAGGAAGTCCGTGACGATCTGGCAGTCATCGATCGGAGACATGGAAGTTATGAGTGTATTCAAAAGCAATATACAAAAGCGACCGGGATTGAGTATATGAGGAAATATCTTGGCTATGACATGGATCAGATATATGTATTTGGAGATAGCAGCAATGATCTGGCGATGTTCGAATACGCCACACATACAGTAGCGATGAAAGAGCATGATTCTGTATTGGATCCATATACAGAATATGTGACGGACAGTGTGATGAATGACGGAATTGAAAAAGCAATGAAACATTATCAATTAATATAGAAGGGACTGTATCATATGGGAGAACAACTGACAGAAAGTGATGTAAAGAAAATAAAGGAAGAAATTGAGTACCGAAAGATTGTTGTCCGTAAAAAAGAGCTGGAAGCAGTAAAAGAGGCAAGAGCACAGGGAGACTTGAGCGAGAACTTTGAGTATAAAGCAGCGAAGCAGGATAAGAACCGCAACGAAAGCCGTATCCGTTATCTAGAGAGAATGTTAAAAACTGCCAACATTGTGTCTGATGATTCAAAAGAAGACGAGATAGGAATTAATAATACCGTGGATCTTTATTTTGAAGATGATGAAGAAGTGGAGACATACCGGATTGTGACAAGTGTCCGAGGAAATTCCCTGGCCGGACTGATCAGCATCGAGTCACCGCTTGGAAAAGCAGTACTTGGACATAAAGTCGGTGACCGCGTGAAAATACCGGCAGGAGATGACGGATATTATGTAGTAGTAAAGAGGATTGATAAGACTACCGATGACAGTCATGATACGTTAAGAAAATATTAGTAAAAGTGAAAAAATATTTTTGAGAATATTGCAAAGGAAATATGTATATACTATAAGAGAAAAGTGTGCTATAATTAATAAACTTGTAAAATTTTGTCTATTATGTATAATATATATGAAATGAATAACGAACAACAGGGGGCTTGCGTATCAAGCAGGCTGAGATTGGGCTGAATGCCCTGACCTGCAACCTGATTTGGATAATGCCAACGTAGGGAAAAAGATGCGTAAATGTTAGCAGGTATATCTTTTATTAGGTATATCTGCTATTTATGTTAGCAATGTAAAAATCAGCGAATGTTCACAACACAAAAAGGAGAGAGAATTATGCTAGGTACATGTTTACAGAACGTTAGAGAAAAAGGACCGCTTGTCCATAATATTACGAATTATGTTACGGTCAATGATGTAGCAAATGTGATTCTTGCGTGTGGTGCAAGCCCAATCATGTCAGATGAGCCGCAGGACGTGCAGGATATCACTGCAATTTGCGGAGGTCTGAACATCAATATTGGAACGCTGAATGTAAGAACGATTGAAGGAATGTTGGCGGCAGGTCATAAGGCAAATGAATTAAATCACATGGTTCTGCTTGATCCGGTTGGTGCAGGAGCAAGTTCTCTTAGAACGAATACAGCTGTCAACCTGATGCAGGAAATAAAGTTTGATGTAATCCGTGGAAATATTTCCGAAATCAAGACATTAGCTGCAGGAAGCGGTACTACAAAGGGTGTTGACGCTGATGTAGCTGACGTAGTGACAGAAGAAAATCTGGACGAAGCAGTTGCATTTGCAAAAGCATTTTCTGAAAAATCCGGAAGTATAGTTGCAATTACAGGAGCGATTGATCTTGTCAGCGACGGCAGAAAATGTTACGTGATCCGTAATGGACGACCGGAAATGGGAAGAATTACAGGAACAGGCTGCCAGTTATCTGGACTGATGACAGCATATCTTGTTGCAAATCCTGAGCAGAAGCTTGAGGCGGCAGCAGCGGCAGTTTGTACGATGGGACTTGCCGGTGAGATTGGCTGGAGTTACATGCAGAAAGGTGACGGTAATTCTACCTATAGAAATAGAATTATTGATGCTATTTATAACATGACAAAAGAGCAGTTAGACGAAGGAGCAAAATATGAAGTGCGATAAAAAAGATTTGCTGCTTTATGCAGTGACAGACAGAAGTTGGCTGAACGCAGAGACACTTTACAGTCAGGTTGAGAAGGCACTGGAAGGTGGAGCTACATTTGTACAGCTTCGTGAGAAACATCTCGATCATGATGCTTTTCTTCAGGAGGCAAAGGAAATCAAAGAATTGTGTGCAAAGTACCAGGTACCGTTTGTGCTGGATGATGATGTGGAGCTTGCACTGGAAGTTGGCGCGGACGGAGTTCATGTAGGACAAAGTGATATGGAAGCAGGAGATGTCCGGGCAAAGCTTGGTGAAGATAAGATTGTCGGAGTTTCAGCACAGACAGTGGAGCAGGCACTTTTAGCTCAGGAGCGCGGAGCAGACTATCTTGGAGTCGGAGCTGTATTTCCGACCAGTTCCAAAGATGACGCAGTAGAAGTTGACCATGAGATGGTAAAAGCAATTTGTGAGGCTGTAGATATTCCAGTTATCGCAATTGGCGGCATCACAAAAGATAATGTGCAGGAGTTGTCAGGCTGTGGACTTTGTGGAATCGCAGTTATCAGCGCTATTTTCGCAAAACCGGATATTAAGAAAGCAACAGAAGAGCTGAAAGCAGCCACTGAGAAGATGGTGAAAGCATGTTAGAAAATAAATCTGACGTGGAGAAAAATGCATCAGAGCAGAAATGTTGTGGAAAAGTTCCTGTACAGAATATGGGTGGTGTTATCTTAGACATAGACGGGACAGTTCTGGATTCTATGTCCATCTGGCAGGACGCAGGAGTGAGATACCTTGCGAGTCAGCAGATTGAAGCAGAGCCTGGACTTGCCGAGAAGATTTATTATATGTCTATCCCGGAGGCTGCATTATATATGCGGACACGCTATGGGCTTGAACAATCTGTAAAAGAAATCAGTCAGGGGATCAAAGATGTAGTGAGAGATTTCTATTATTACGAGGCGCCGTTAAAAGCCGGAGTAAAAGAATTTCTACAAAAAATCAGATAGAAAGATTCCGGTCGTGGCAGCAACAGCCAGTGATGAAGATCACCTGGAACATGCATTTACACGTCTTGGAATACGTCAATATTTTGAACATATTTTTACATGCGCGCAGGCAGGAGCCGGAAAGCAGAGCCCGGCAGTCTATCATATGGCAGCAGGATATCTGGACAGGAATCCGGAAGAACTGTATGTTTTTGAAGATGCATTGTATGCAATCCGGACAGCAAAACTGGCAGGATATCATACGATTGGCGTGTATGACGAAGAAAGTAAAGAAGATCAGGAAATGATCCGCGAAGAAGCAGACATTTATATGGAAAGCTTCAAAGAGGCAGATATATCTTTCAAATAGAGTAAAAAAGGAAAGGTAAAATAATGAAAACAGCAGTAACAATTGCCGGAAGTGATTCCAGTGGTGGAGCAGGAATTCAGGCAGACATTAAGACAATGATTGCAAATGGCGTTTATGCGATGAGTGCAATCACAGCGTTAACCGCACAGAATACGACAGGTGTGACGGGTATTATGGAAGTGACACCGGAATTTATGGGTGAGGAATTAGATAACATTTTTACAGATATTTATCCGGACGCAGTGAAGATCGGAATGGTATCTTCCAGTGCGCTGATTGAGAAAATTGCAGATAAACTGAAAGAGTATCAAGCAAAAAATATCGTCGTTGACCCGGTTATGGTAGCAACAAGTGGAGCAAAGCTGATCAGTGAAGAGGCAATCGGAACTTTAAAGAAACGTCTTCTTCCAATTGCCAGTGTTCTGACACCGAATATTCCAGAAGCAGAAGTTCTGGCGGAAATGGAGATCCACTCAGCAGATGATATGATCGAGGCTGCAAAGAAAATCAGTGATACATACCACTGCGCAGTTCTCTGCAAGGGCGGACATAAGTTGAATGATGCAAATGACCTGCTTTATCGTGACGGCGATTATCGTTGGTTCAACGGAAAACGTATTGATAATCCGAATACACATGGAACCGGCTGCACACTTTCCAGTGCCATTGCATCGAACCTTGCAAAAGGATTTGATATGGACACATCCGTAGAGCGTGCAAAAGATTACATTTCCGGAGCGCTGGCTGCGATGCTGGATCTCGGAAAAGGAAGCGGACCTATGGATCACGGATTTGCAATTACGGGAGAATATAAGAAAGAAGCATAAAGAGGGACAGACATCATGGAAGAAAAAAGAACAGGTTTATTTGAAAATGGACTGATCTGGTTTGGAGCAGGCGTTTCTATTGCGGAGATTCTGACCGGAACTTATCTGGCACCACTTGGAATGGGAAAAGGACTTCTCGCAATTATCGTAGGACATATCATCGGCTGCCTTATGTTATTCCTGGCAGGTGTAATCGGTGGTAAAGTCAGAAAAAGTGCAATGGAAACTGTAAAAATGAGTTTTGGACAGAAGGGAAGTATTCTGTTTGCAGTGTTAAATGTGCTGCAGCTTGTGGGCTGGACGGCGATTATGATTTATGATGGAGCACTGGCAGCAGATAGTGTCATGAATACTGGACGCTGGATCTGGTGCCTGGTCATCGGAGCGCTGATCATTCTGTGGATTGTTATTGGAATTACAAATCTTGGAAAAATCAACACGGTTGCTATGGCAGCATTATTTATCCTGACACTGATTCTTTGTAAAGTTATCTTCACAGGAAACGGAGCAGGTGTACCATCGGATGACAGCATGACATTTGGTGCAGCAGTTGAACTTGCTGTTGCCATGCCATTATCCTGGCTTCCACTGATCAGTGATTATACAAGAGAAGCAAAAGAGCCGGTAAAAGCAACAGCAGTCAGCGCAATTACTTATGGTATTGTAAGCTGCTGGATGTATGTGATCGGAATGGGAGCAGCAATTATTACCAGAGAGTATGATATTGCACAGATCATGCTAAAAGCAGGTCTTGGAATCGTCGGACTTCTGATCATCGTATTTTCAACAGTTACAACAACATTTCTGGATGCATATTCCGCAGGAATTTCCAGTGAAACCGTTGTGAACAATAATGCCATCAACACACCGCTGAATACAAATGGAATGGAAAACATGTGGCAATCGTGGTAACTGTGCTTGGAACGATTGCAGCAATTGTATACCCGATGGATAATATTACAGATTTCCTGTATCTCATCGGTTCCGTATTTGCACCGATGATTGCAATCCAGATTGCAGACTTCTTCCTGCTGAAACTGGATAAGAGTAATCAGGCAGTGCATGTACCGAATATGATTATCTGGGTGATAGGATTTATCGCGTATCGAATTCTGATGAATATCGATATGCCGGTAGGAAATACACTGCCTGATATGTTGATCACGATTATTCTGTGCCTTATAGTAGGGAAACTATTTCCGGTAAGCAAAAAGCGGTAAGCCGTTTTCTTCCGGCAAGACTACTTTTCCTTGGATCAGTGGTCTTGCATATTGTATAAATGCTTCTGTGACATCACAGCCGTCTTCGGTGATCCAATCAGATGGTACGGCTTTTTCCATGTTACAGATTTCATTTACATCGGCAGTTTCGTAGGAGAGCTCGTAAGGAAGATCACCGTTTCGGATAAATGTGATCATCTTGCCTGTCTCTCCTTTTAATGCAGCCTGAACACCAACGATTCCGGCATTTTCAGATTCATTTAAATCTGTAGCTGACAGGTATTCGCTGGAGCAGCGCTGGCATACATTCAACTCAATGGAGCGGACTTTTACGCCGATTCGCTCTTTGACAAGATTTTCCAGATATTTTCCGGATCCGGTCAGCATTTTATGACCAAAGGTATCGGTTCCAATATCACCGGCAAGTTCGCAGACAAAGGTTCCATTTTTGTCATGAATTCCTTCAGAGATGCATACAACTAAGTTTGGGGTTGTTTCCAGCATTTCCTGTACTTTTTTAAGAAATGCTTCCTGGTCAAATGCAGTTTCCGGCAGATAAATAAGGCGTGGGTTATCACCATCATATTTGCGGGCAAGGGCACTGGCGGCAGTGAGCCAGCCGGCGTGACGCCCCATAATTTCTACAATAGTGACAGATTTTTTGTTGTCATAAACACTTGCATCAATAGCAACTTCGCGGACCATGGAAGCAACATATTTTGCAGCACTTCCAAATCCCGGAGTGTGATCTGTGTGGACCAGGTCATTATCAATGGTTTTCGGAACACCGATAAAGCGAATATCGCTGTTGATCTTTTTGGCATATCGGGATAATTTACTTACAGTATCCATGGAATCATTTCCCCCAATATAGAAGAAATAACCGATACCATGCGATGTAAACTTGTTGAATAACAATGGATAAACAGGATCATTTAAATCTTCGGGAAGCTTGTAACGACATGACCCGAGGTAAGAGCCGGGTGTTGTACGGAGTAAGGAGAGTTCGTTCGTTTCAATGAGCGAACGCATATCCATCATATGTCCGTTTAAAAATCCTTCAATTCCATTAATCATACCGTATATTTCGTCGATTTCCTCAGTGTGTCTCATGGCTTCAGTGACTACGCCATACAGACTTCCGTTAATGACCGCAGTCGGGCCGCCGGATTGTCCGACAATCAGATTCTTTTTCATATGTGTACCTTCCTTTTGTTGAAAAATTATCAATTTTATCTCTACTATATCGAATCATAGCATTTTTTACAAGGAGATTGCAAAAAAGACATAAAAATTTTGGTTGGAAAAAATGTACATATGCTATATACTTAAAAAGATTCCTAAGGCTCTGCTTTGGGTAAGTAGTGACATAATAAGAAAGAAACTATAAATTCAAAAAGATATGATATAAGGAGAAAGATGCATGAAATATATATCTTTTGCAATACCAAGTTACAATTCACAGGAATATATGTCTCACGCCATTGAGAGTATTCTTGTGGGCGGGGAAGATGTAGAGATTATAATTGTAAATGACGGATCTTCCGATGATACTTCTAAGATTGCACATGAGTATGAGGAAAAATATCCGACGATCATCAAGGCGGTGGATAAGGAGAATGGAGGTCACGGCGATGCTGTGAATTCAGGACTTACACATGCCACCGGAAAGTATTTTAAAGTTGTGGACAGTGATGACTGGGTAGATGCCGAGGCTCTTCGGAAGATTCTGGAATTTCTTAAGAAGCTGGAATCTGAAGATGAAGAGGTGGACATGCTCATTTCCAATTATGTTTATGAGAAAGTAGGAGCAACCCATAAGAAATGTATTCACTACCGTAATGTGCTTCCGCAGAATAAGATTTTCAAATGGGAAGAAATCGGACGGTTCCATCTGGATCAGTACATTCTGATGCATTCTGTTATTTATCGGACGGCGATGCTTAAGCTCAGCCAGTTAGAGCTTCCAAAACATACATTTTATGTAGATAATATTTATGTGTATTATCCGTTGCCATTTGTGCGAAAAGTGTATTACCTGGATGTAGATTTTTATCGTTACTATATTGGAAGAGAAGATCAGTCTGTCAATGAGAAAGTTATGATATCCAGACTGGATCAGCAGATTTTTGTTACAAAGACAATGATTGATATGTACCAATTAAAAAATGTAAAATGCAAGAAACTGAGAAATTATATGCTTAATTATCTCGCAATCATGATGACTGTTTCTTCCATTTTATGTATTCGGTCTAAGAAAGCAGAGAACCTGGAGAAGAAAAAAGAACTGTGGATATATCTGAAACAGAAGGATTTCAAGACATTTATGAAGATCCGCTACGGAATACTTGGACAGACCATGAATATTCCGGGAAGACCCGGACGAAAGATATCCTCTCTTGCGTACAGTGTGGCAAGAAGAATTATAGGATTTAATTAGGAAAAAGTATGAGAATGACACAAAAACAAAACATATTAACAAAAACAGGTATTGTAGCACTTCTTGCGTGTGTATGCTGTATTTTGTGGGGGAGTGCGATTCCGGTAATCAAGACAGGCTATCGTTTCCTGCATGTAGATTCTTCTGATATTGCAAGTCAGATTGTCTTTGCAGGAGTGCGGTTCACGCTGGCAGGAATTTTGGTATTGATTTTTGCATCTATTAGAGAAAAGAAAGTGATGATTCCTGACAAAGAGATTTTAAAATATGCAGTTCCGGTATGCCTAGCTCAGACGGTAGGACAGTATTTCTTCTTTTACATAGGTGTTGCCAATACATCAGGAGTAAAAGGAGGAATCATTACCGGACTTGGAAACTTTATTGCAATTTTGTTGTCTTGCCTTGTTTTTCGAAATGAACGGATGACAAGAAGAAAAATTGCAGGATGTGTTCTGGGATTTGCAGGAGTTGTGGTAATTAATTTGCTGGGGAACTCTCTGGATATGGGATTTAAGCTGATCGGAGAGGGGTTTGTTCTGATCGCGCAGTTATCCTATGGAATTTCTACAGTGTTGATCAACCTTTTTTCCAGAAAAGTATCTCCGGTTGTATTGAGCGGAACGCAGTTTACGATGGGTGGAATCGTTCTGATGCTGATTGGAGCAGGAATGGGTGGACATCTGGAAAATGTTACTACAGGGGGTGTGGTAATTATATTTTATCTGGCAATGGTTTCAGCAGTGGCATATACACTCTGGTCCGTACTGCTTGCCTGGAACGATGTTTCCAAAGTTGCTATCTTTGGATTTGTGAACCCGCTTTGTGGCGTGATTTTATCAGCACTGATACTTGGAGAGGTGAAACAGGCATTTAATGTTGGGAGTCTGGCAGCATTGATTTTGGTGTGTGCCGGAATTTATATAGTGAACTGCAAAGAGAATAAGTGGGAATAATTGTACAGCCATGGAGCATACTACTTATAGAAGTAAGAAAGGAGTATGTACCATGGCTGTTGATTTTAGTAAAAGTAAGACAAGAGAAAATTTGATGCGGGCATTTGCAGGAGAGAGTCAGGCAAGGAATCGTTATACAATTGCGGCAAAGCAGGCGAGTCGAGATAATCTGTATTCCATTAGCCAGATTTTTTTATTTACTGCAGATCAGGAGCGGGCACACGCGGAAGTATTTTATGAATTATTGAGAGGTCAGACAGAGCAGACGATTGAAATTTGTGGCGGGTATCCAGTAAATCTTGCAGAAAATGTGACAGATCTTCTGAAAAGTGCGGTGCATAATGAAATGCAGGAGTTTGAAGACGTTTATCCGGAATTTGCTAAAATTGCAAAAGAAGAAGGTTTTGATCAGGCATCAGGAGCATTTGACATGATCGCAAAGGTAGAAGCTGTGCATGGACGTCGCTTTGCATTGCTTGCAGAACTGCTTGGGAAAAATCAGTATTTTGAAAATCCAGATGGAGGAGAATGGATGTGTATGAATTGCGGACATATCCAAAAAGGGAAAATGGCACCGCCTGTATGTCCAAGTTGTCATTATGAGCGAGGTTATTTTATTCCGGTAGAACTGGCACCATATTTGATGCCTGAGCTCATTTAAGGGAGTAGAAATGCAGAGTCAGAAATTAGAAAATCTCTTGAATCAGGCATTGAATGCCACGGAAAGTGAACGTGAACGATCTCAGGAATTGAATGTAGGATATAATCCTGTGGACCAGGTGTGGGAGTTGATTATCAAATATTCCGGTAATCTGGAGACAGTCCGACAGATTTCTGAGAGAGTCACAGAGCTGTTAAATGAATATGCTATTATCCATATACGTCAGTCACAGATATCGGATCTGGTGCAGATTGTAGAAGTAGAATATGTGGAAAAACCAAAACGATTATTTTTCCAGGTGCGAAATGGAAAACGGGTGTCTTGTATCAATGAGGTACAGGACGCCCGTTTTTCGCTTACGGGACAGGGTGTACTTGTGGCAGTCATAGATTCCGGGGTTGATTACACACTACCTGATTTTCGGAATGAAGACGGGACAACAAGAATCCGTTATCTGTGGGATCAGTCATTAAAGGCGGTGGAGGGGGAGCATGTGCCGAAAGGATATGGAATGGGAGTGGAGTATACAAAGGAAGAGATAGATGCTGCTTTTCCAGATTTTTATCATGTAATAACACCGAAAAATATAGTGACACAGGGAGCGATAACTATCCGTACGCGTGATATTTCAGGACACGGAACGGCGGTAGCCGCTATTGCGGCTGGAAATGGAAGAGGAAGTGGCGGTGTTTATGCAGGAGTTGCCCCTCAAAGCGAATTCATTGTAGTAAAACTTGGAAATCCTATGTCTGGGGGATTCCCAAGGACGACGGAGCTTATGCAGGGAATGGATTATGTTATACGCAAAGCACAGGAGCTTCGTATGCCGGTGGCTGTGAATATCAGCTTTGGCAATACATACGGAGCCAGAGACGGAACGTCATTATTAGAGCGATTTATTGATGACATTTCTAATATCTGGAAGAGCTGCATTTGTATCGGAACAGGAAATGAAGGGGCAACCGCAGGGCATACATCTGGGAGAGTATCAGAAAATGTCAGAGCAAATAGAGAACAGGAGATTGAGCTGGCAGTGCAGGAAAAACAGCCATCGTTAAATGTTCAGATTTGGAAAAGATATGTAGATCAGATAGATATTTCAATTGTATCGCCTACAGGTACACGTATCGGACCAGTCAAGGAGCAGCTTGGAACACAGCGATTTACTGTCGATGCAACAGAAATACTTTTGTATTACGGGGAGCCAAGTCCATTTAGCACAAACCAGGAGATTTATCTGGATTTCCTCCCACGCGGGAGCTATATAAACAGCGGAGTGTGGAAAATGGTTCTGACACCGAGAAAAATTGTGGATGGACATTATGAAATGTGGATCCCAGGCGAAGGAACATTGAATCCGGGAACCGGATTTCTCAGACCAGTAAGTAGCACGACACTTACAAATCCGGCAACTGCGATGCGGCCAATCACAGTAGGAGCATATGACAGCCTGACATTTTCCTATGCAGATTTTTCCGGGCGTGGACCACTGACCGGAGAAAGTGCAAGTGCAGTCAAACCAGATCTTGTGGCGCCGGGAGTAAATGTGAGCACGATATCTGTCGGTGGAGGAGTTGCAGAATTCAGTGGAACATCCTTTGCCACACCGTTTGTTACGGGGAGTGCGGCACTTTTAATGGAGTGGGGAATTGTAAGAGGAAATGATATTTATTTATATGGGGAGAAGGTCAAGGCTTATCTGAGAAGAGGGGCTAAGCCGATGCCGGGATTTGAGGAGTATCCAAATGAGGCAGTAGGGTATGGGCGACTCTGTCTTGCGGAGAGTATTCCGGACTAGTTGCTTTGGGGTGATAATATAATAACAAAAGAAAAAATATGCCTTTATGTGAAAAATAAATCGAAAAAACGGTCTTTCACGAGTATAATAACATTACAAGATAAAACAAAAAATCTATTTCATCTTTAAAAGAAGTATAGATGGTAAGTTTTGAACAGAAGGGAAGCGACAGCATTTGTTAGAGAAATTACGGGAACTTGGAATCAGAGATGATTTGATTGATGAGATAAAAAAATTTCGTGAAAGTTATCCGGCAGAAAAATCTTATGAGGCAAGAATTCCAAAGCTGGAGCAGTTTTATTATGGAAAAGATGTGTGGGAGCAGGCAATTACAGCTATTCTATGCGGGCAGAATCTTCTGCTTGTCGGACATAAGGCGACAGGAAAGAATCTGTTTGCTGAGAATCTGGCCGGAGTTTTTATGCGGCCGCGATGGGATGTGTCTTTTCATGTGAATATGGATGCTGCTTCCCTCATAGGGATGGATACATTTCGCGGCGGTGAAGTGACTTTCCGGCCTGGTCCTGTATATACAGCGGCAAAAACAGGTGGTTTTACGGTATTGGATGAAATTAACATGGCAAAAAGTGAAGCTATGGCAGTGTTGCATGCAACATTGGATTTTCGTAGGACCATTGACGTTCCGGGGTATGAAAGAATAGAACTTCATCCTGCAACGCGGTTTATTGCAACCATGAATTATGGATATTCCGGCACAAAAGAACTGAATGAAGCATTGGTGTCACGTTTTGCCGTCATTCAGATGCCAATGATTGCTAAAGAAAGCCTGATAAAACTGATAAGAAAGAACTCTCCGGCAATCCGGGAAGATGCGGCAGAAGAGTTAGCAGCATTATTTTTAGATTTACAGAAAAAATGTGAAAATGCTGAGATTTCTTCTAAGGCACTGGATCTTCGAGGCCTTTTGGGAGCAATCGATCTGATGGAAAAAGGACTTGATATTCATACAGCGCTAGATGTGGGAATTGCGAACAAATCGTTTGATCCATATGAGCAGACATTGATTCGGGATACGATTCAGGCAAGGATTTCAAGAAAAATCCAAAGAAAGGATGTTTTTCGCAAAAAATAATAAAATATGCAAATATTTACAAGGTGACAGGAATGGAAGAGCAGGAATTAATAGAAGCGAAAAGAGCACGTAATTTTATATGGACTGCAGCAGAAAAGTATGAATTTGAACCGATGTTTCTTGCCTTTTCCCCGGATGGAACAGCAGATATGTATTTGAACCTGATTATCGGACTGGCATATAAATGGTACGATCAGGAAAAAATAGACGCATTTTTTAATCAGTTAGGAGGAAAGAACCGGGAGTTATATGAAGGGCTTCTCTGGATTGGTCTGGAAAATGCATTGTATCCAAAAGAAGAGAAGATAAGATCGGCACTTAGGGATATAAGGAAGGAGTATGCAAGGGAAAGCCTGAGGCGTTATCGGAAATATAAAGAGTATTCCAGAATTGATCAGATACGAAACGGACATTGCAAAGAAATTTTGGGACAGTCATCAGGGTTAAAAGAGGAAGATGAGCAGATTTTACATGCATTTTCTTTTTCAAAAGACATGTCAACGGATCAAATTCTGGAACAGACAAGAGGAAATCTGTGGAAATATTTTGCGTATCGTCCGACTGAAAAGAAGAAAGGAAATTATTTTCAGCAGAAGGTATCCGGAGCATTTCAGTCTTTTGGAAAAGTAAGTGCTACTTATGTACGTGCCAGAAATTATGATGACCGAAATACATTTTTTGAGGGGAAATCGGGAATAATGGAGCGAGGCAGACACTATATATTCCAGTTGTCGCTGCAGAGAAATCCGGAAGAAACAAAAAGATATGTAGAGGCATGTTTTGGGAAGAGTATCTATTCGCAAGAATACCAGAAAAAAATAGAACAAAAATTGTGTGTGGGAAATCATAAAAATTGCCATCTTTTATTTACAAAAGGGAATTCAAGAGCAGGGGAGGATGGTCTGAAAGAGTCGGAGACAGAAAAAAGCAGAAATAAGATATATACCGGTGAAAATGAATTATCCAAGATAAAAGGAAAAAGAGAAAAAAAGGAAATTAGAGAATTTCAGGCAGAGTCTGCCAGACAATATGAGAAGAATAAAAAACATTATGAACAGAATTATTCGATTTATCAGAATGCCATTCGAAGACTTACAGAAAAGCTAAAGATTTGTCTTGAGGAACAAGAAGAGAGATTTCCAGAGAAAGCAGCTCACGGAAAACTAAATCCACGGGAAGTGTGGAAAGCAGTCTATCTGGACGATCCAAGAGTATTTGAGAGAAAAGAAGAGGTAGAAATTCCTGGATTTTCTGTTGATATTCTCATAGATGCCTCTTCTTCGAGAAAGCAGATGCAGGAGCAGATTGCGGCTCAGGCGTATATCTTATCCAAAAGTCTGAAACAATGTAAGATTCCGGTACAGATTTATTCTTATTGCAGTATCCGCGGCTATACGATATTGCACATTTTCCCTAATTGCAAAGAAGAGAGAGAGGATGAACTGTTCTGGTATGTTGCGGCGGGAAATAATCGCGATGGACTTGCACTTCGG
>ERZ826396.983-NODE-983-length-35711-cov-12.527345_pt1 | contig 35711 bp, 27 predicted proteins | sample MGYA00519926_ERZ826396 | MGnify/ENA primary metagenome ERZ826396 (study PRJEB31778, sample SAMEA3449230) | human gut metagenome | biome: human gut; feature: human-associated habitat; material: faeces | place: United Kingdom | collected 2010/2012 ... | reverse complement strand
AACCCCTGCACGAAGTACATCATGACCAGCATGCACGGCGAGTGGATGGAAGGGGTTGAGTAGCATGGAGATCCAATGGTCCCTCGTTCTGTTCACGGCTGTCGCCGGCTGCGGAACCTGGGCGTCGGTGGGTGTTGCGGTGGACGAGCTGCGTGGCCTGACCGAGCGCACGAATCGTTTGGCATCGGCGGTGGCTTTGGTGCTGGCCGTGGTTGGCGGCATCGCGTCGGTGACGCACTTGTCGCATCCCGACCGCATCATGGCGGTGCTCGGACATCCCACTCCGGGTATCTTCCTTGAAGCACTCCTCATCGGCTTGTTCATTTTGGCAGAGGTCGTGTATCTGATCCTGCTCGCCCGCGGCGTTTCGGCGGGCGTGCGCAAGGCCGTGGCGGTGGCGGCCGCCGTCATCGGCGTCGTGTTCAGCTTCGCGAGCGGTTACTCCTACATGATGGAGGCTCGTCCCACGTGGAACACCATCGCGTTGCCGTTTGGCTACCTGGGATTCGCTGCGGCGAGCGGTTTGGCGCTGTACCTGCTGCTGGCCGCTCTGAAGAAAGAGCGCGACGAGGCCCTTAAGCTGGCCGGCATCGAAACGGTTGTCGGCGGCGTGCTTGCAATCGCATCGGGTTTGGCCTTCGGGTTCGCGTCTGGCGCGGCTATGGGCGATTCCGCAGCCGTGTTCTGGGTTTCGCTTGCATGCGGCGGTGTGGTGCCTGCGGTGTGCGGGTGGCTTGCTTGCAGCAAGCCGGCATCGACGCTCGCGCTTGGGGTTGTTGCGTTTGCGGGCGGCATCGCCGGCTCGGTCGCTTTCCGCGCCGTCATGTGGATGGTGGGCACGGCGGTGGCCAACTATTTCGGAATCGCGCTGTAGCGACGCTTGCAAGGTGGGGGCTGTGCGCTACGTGGGCGGCAGCCTCCACCTGCCGTGGTTGGTCGCGCGGCCAGGCCGCAAGCGCCTTTCTCTCCAGGCGCAGGGCTTAGCCGAACGATCGAGGCAAGGGCAAGCAGGATCACGACGAATCTAAGAGGTTGAGAGGCTGAGAGGACGAGAGGCGAGGAGGACGGCATGGGGCTGCACGAGCGCGAAGAGCTGGTCGCGATGAACACCGCTCGCAAGGGCTTTTACGAGTTTTTGGCAAGCGTGTACAAAGTGGAGTTGACCGAAGAGCAGATCGAGTCGTTGGCGAAGTGCGATCTTCCTGCGGACGACGAATTCGTGGGTGCGGGGTACTCTGCAGTGAAGGAATACCTGCGTCATCGCGATTCCGGCACACGTCAGGAGCTTGCGGTGGATTACGCGCGCGTGTTTTTGGGCGCGGGCATGTACGAGCAGATTACCGCGCCGCCGTACGAGTCGGTGTACACAAGCCCCGAGCATTTGCTCATGCAGGAAGCGCGCGACGAGGTGGTGGCCTGCTACCTGAGCGAAGGGCTGGGTTTGCCGGCCGAGAACACCATGCCCGAGGACCATCTGTCCTTCGAGCTTCAGTTCATGGCCAAGCTTATCGAGCGTGCTCAGGCGGCGCTCGAGGCCGGAGACGATGCGCGCTACGCCGCGCTGTGCGAGAAACAGCGCCTGTTCTTTGACGAGCATCTGGCCGGATGGGTGCCGCGCTTGTGCGCCGATGTCCGCGCGTATGCGCGCACGGCGTTTTATCGCGGCATCGCCGATATCACCGAAGGATTCCTCGCATTGGAGGATCAGGTGATCGAGCCGGTCGGCAAAGCGGCATAAGCGGCGAACGGAGGAAGCCGTGGTCGAGTACACGCGTCGCGCGTTCATGGGGTTCTGCGGTGCCGCTGCGGCGTTCGCGGGATTCGGCGGGGTGGTAAAAGCCTTTGACGGCGCGTCTGAAACCGATCTTCTGCGCCCGCCGGGAGCGCAGGACGAGCTGCGCCTTCTGGCGTCGTGCGTGAAGTGCGACCGTTGTCGCAGCGTGTGCCATACGGGCGTTATCGGGGTGGCCGAGGTGGGAGATGGCGTGGTGCGCGCCCGTACGCCCAAGCTGAACTTTCATCGGGGGAGCTGCGACTTCTGCGGAGACTGCCTGCGCGTGTGCCCGACGGGGGCGATCGGGAATTTCGATCCGGATGTGGACAAAGTGGGCGTGGCGGTGGTGCAGAAGGATCGCTGCCTTGCTTACTATCAGGGCTGCGTCGAGTGCGAGCGAGCGTGCCCCTTCGAGGCCGTCGAACTGGACGATGCCGGCCATCCGGTGGTGAATGCCGAGCGCTGCAACGGGTGCGGCGTCTGCGAGGAGATATGCCCCGCGCTCGTATACCGCAGCTTTGCCGGTGGTGCGCGACGCGGAATCGTGGTGGTCAGCCCGAGCCGGTTCGCGGCGCTCGGCACGACCGTCGTCGAGAACGAGAGCGAGATGAATGCCTCATGAAGCGCGACGCGAAGCTGCTGCGCACGCTGTCCGCTTTGGCGGTGGTGGCGCTTGTGTGTTTGGGCTTGGCCTTCCATGCCGGAACGGGCACTCCTTCGGCCTGGGGCATCTACGACATCGCGGCGATCTGCCCGATCGGTGCGGTGGAGGTGGCTCTTGCCGCTAAAACCGTGGTGCCGCCGATGCTCATTGCGTTTGCCATCGGCGTGGTGCTTGTGCTGGTGTTTGGGCGCGCGTTCTGTGCCTGGGGGTGCCCAGTGCCGCTTCTGCGGCGCATCTTCGGATCCGGTTCGCCTCGGGAAGCGGCCAAAGACGGTGCGGGCAAGCGCAAGAGGCTTTTCCGATCTTCCAAACTCGATGCGCTCGACATCCCCAACTCCAAGCGAGGCGGGGCGGGAGATTCGCGCAATTGGGTGCTGGGAGGCGCGCTTTTGTCCACAGCCGTGTTCGGGTTCCCGGTGTTTTGCCTGATATGTCCGGTGGGTTTGACGTTTGCCACCATCGTGGCGTTGTGGCGCCTCTTCCAGTTCAACGAAGTGGCTCTTTCGCTGGTGGTGTTTCCGGCCGTTCTTGTGTTAGAGTTGGCGGTGCTGCGAAAATGGTGCAGCCAGTTTTGCCCGCTCGGTGCGCTGCTGTCGCTGCTGTCGCGGCTGAACCGGACGTTTCGTCCGGCAACCGACGAAGGAGCGTGCCTGCGCTCGTCGAAGGGCGAGCCGTGCCATCGGTGCGCCGAGGCGTGTCCCGAGGGCATCGATCTTCACGATCCGGCCGCATCGGCACCGCTCAACGAGTGCACGAAGTGCCGCGCATGCGCCGACGCCTGCCCGATGCACGCCATCACCTTTCCCTTCTTGCCGAAGTCGACAAAGGAGAAGGGAGCTTCGCCGGAGGCGAAAGAGAAGGATCGGATGCTACAATAAATCGACGCGAAACGGGGTGCGCGCTGCGGTCGGGTTTTGCGAAGGGGGAAGAACGCTGTGGGGGCAGACAAGGCGAGCGGAAGGCGGGACGGTCGTGCGCGCTTCTCGGCGACGCGCTTGTGGGAAGATTTGGACGAGCAGTGGCCGAGCCTCAAATTTCTGGGTTTCGGTGCCTATTATGCCTGGATATTTCTTTGTTATAACAGCGATGTGCTGTTTGGCTGGGCGGGTAGCGCGGTGGGAAGCAATGCCATGCTCGCCATGTATCTGGCTTCCACGGCGGCGCTCGGCGTCGTGCTTATTGCGGCCGGTGTCTTCCACAACGTGGCTACCCGCATCGTGGAATCGCGGTCGGCGGTGCTTTCGATGGCGGGCGTTGCCGCTGTCGCTACGCTGACGGCCGCTTGGTCGTCGCCTTCCGGTTCGCAGGATGCGCTGTTTATGGTCAGTTGTGCGCTGACGGGCGTTGGCACGGCGTTCGTTGCTTTGCGTTTGGGATCGGTGTACAGCACGGTAGGTGCGCGTCAGGCGCTCATGTACACCGCTGGCTCGTTCATCTTCGCAGGCATGCTGTTTTTCGTATGCATCGGGCTCCCTCATCCGGTGGGGTTGTTGGCGACTGCGATGCTTCCTCTTGTTGCGACCGCGTTCACCATGGCGGCGACTCGCGGGCCGGTTGCGCCCTCCGAGGACATTGTCCCCATGTGCGAATTGCCCCGCGGTTATTTCGTTCGGCTTGCGGTTTCGGTGGCGGTGTTCTCGGTCATCGCGGGCGTCACCAAGGGGTTCATGGCGCTGCAGCAGCCGCTTTCGACGGTTACTGATCAAGGCGTCATTATCGTGTTCGCCACGGCTTGCACCGCGGTGCTGTTGTTTGTGCTGGTGGGATTGTTGGTGCGAGAGTTCGACACGAGCCAGCTGTACTACCCTATCATCATCCTCGCATGCTTGGGCAACCTTGCAGTGCCGCTGTTCGGAGGGTTCGGCGTTATCCAGGGAGAGCTGGCGAGCATCGCATACAATCTGTTCATCTTGATGGCGTGGTGCCTGCTTGCCAATGTGGCGAACCGCACCGACCTTGCGTATGCAAGCGTGTTCGGCTGGGGCCGTGGAGCATCTGCGGCGGGCACCACCATCGGCTGGTTCGCAGGTTCGTCGCTTGCCCCCTTGTTGCTCGAGAATCCCAGCAACATGGTGGCGTTCGCCATGGGCATGGTGTTTGTGCTGCTGGTGGTGTCGATGGTGGTGCTCAACGAGCGCACCATCGGCCAAGCGCTGAAAAAGACGCGCAACTCCCAAGCCAACCAGGCCGCTTGCGATCCCTCTTCGGGTGAACGGAGCGACGGCGGGGCGGGCGGTTTTCCCCGCGAAGGCGCTTGGACGAAGAGTTGCAATGCGCTAGCCGAGCAAGCGGGCCTGTCTTTGCGCGAACGCGACGTGCTGTTCTTGCTGGCAAAGGGCTACACGATCGAGCACATTGCCGGCGAGCTGGGCATCTCCTTCAACACCGCGAAGAGTCATATTCGCAATGTCTATGCGAAAGCGGGCGTGCATTCCAAGCAGGAGCTGCAAAGCCTCATCGAACAACGCAAAGGCGCACTGCAAGCGGGGGCCTTTCGTTAGCGCGCATTCATGCGCTCAATCTGCGAAGATGCGGAGATTGGCCCTGTGCGTGCGGGACCGCTGCGGATACAATAGGGGCAGGAGAGCGGGGCGACGGCTGCGGGGTGCGGCGGCCCCGGGGTGACGTAAGGAGCGCGCGCATGACGGAAGTGCAGAAGAGCATGGCCCTGTTCTCGGGGTCGGTCAATCCCGAGCTTGCCGACGAGATCGCCAAGGAGCTGGGCGTTTCTCTGGGCAACGTGAAACTGGAGAAGTTCGCGAACGGCGAGATATACGCGCGCTACCAGGAGAGCGTGCGCGGTGCCGACGTGTTCCTCATCCAGTCGGTGTGCGCGGGCGAAGGCTACGACGTGAACGACGCGCTCATGGAGCTGCTCATCATGGCCGACGCGGCGAAGCGCGCCTCGGCACGCTCCGTGTCCGCCGTGGTCGCCCATTACGGCTACGCGCGCCAGGACCGCAAGGCGGCTCCGCGCGAGCCGATCACTGCGAAGCTCGTGGCCGATCTTCTGGCCGCGGCGGGCGTGGACAACGTCATCACCATCGACCTGCACCAAGACGCCATCCAGGGCTTCTTCGATCAGCCGGTGAACCACATGACGGCCATGCCCATCTTCGTGGACTACTTCAAGAGCAAGGGGCTCGACCACGACCGCCTGTGCGTGGTGTCGCCCGACGTGGGCCGCGCGAAAGCCGCGAAGAAGTTCTCCACGATGCTGGACTGCGACATCGCGATCATGCACAAGGATCGCCCGAAGCACAACCAAGCCGAGATCACCGCGCTCATCGGCGACGTGACCGACAAGATCTGCATCCTCAACGACGACATGATCGACACCGCGGGCTCGCTCGTGGCCGCCGCCGCCACGCTCAAGGCGAAGGGCGCGGCGCAGGTGTACGCGTGCGCCACGCACGGCCTGTTCAGCGGCCCGGCGTACGATCGCATCGAGAACTCGTGCATCGAGGAGGTTGTGGTGACGAATGCCGTGCCCGTGCCGCTTACGCGCCAGACCGGCAAGGTGAAGGTGTTGTCGGTGGGCCCGCTGTTCGCGAAGACCATCAGCAACGTGTACAACAACGGCAGCGTCGCGAGCCTGTTCGAGTAAGAGGGGGTCCCGCCGTTCTCCGAACGACGGAGCCTGCCGACGCTGCGAGGGGCGTGGTGCCCGATCTTCGCGCGATGCCGAAGACTCGCGCGCCGAAGCGCGCTTTGCCTTCGCCATCCCGCGAATCTGAGGCGCTACGCCTCTCTCTCGCTGACATACGTTCGACCCGTGGGTAGAAAGCTGGTTTCATGTTTTTGATCGTCGGCCTGGGGAATCCGGGCGAGGAGTACGCGCATACGCGGCACAATGCCGGGTTCGACGCGGTGGACATCATCGGAGACGAGGTGGGTGCGCGCTACTGGAAGACGGAGTGCGGCTCGCTCACGGCCAAGGGAGCCTACCGCGACGTCGATCTTGTGTTGGCGAAGCCGCAAAGCTACATGAACACGTCGGGCGGTCCGGTGAAGCAGCTCATGAACGCGTACGGCGTGGACGCATCGCACCTCGTCGTCATCCATGACGAGCTGGACATCGACCCCGGCACCGTGCGCGTGAAGTTCGGCGGCGGGCACGCGGGGCACAACGGGCTGCGCTCTATCTGCGACAAGCTGGGCACGCGCGACTGGTTCCGCGTGCGCGTGGGCATCGGGCGGCCGCCGGGGCGCATGCCGGTGGTCGACTGGGTTCTGTCGCTGCCGAAGAAGGATGCAGCCGACGACTTCGCCTACGCGGTGGATCGCGGTGCGCAAGCGGCGCTCTCGTTGGTGACTGCGGGGCTGGAGAGGACGCAGCAGTCGTTCAACTAGGGATGTGGCTGCAGCTCGGATTCCGTGAGCGCGCGGGAGCGGGGCGTTCTGCCGGAGGGCGGGCGCGGAAGGCTTGCGGGCGCAAAGGAAAAGGGGTATGCGGGGCTCGGGTGGCGCTCGGGTTTGGGCTTGGCTGGTGAGTTCGACGTGCCATGTTCGCAAATCTCCGTTTTTTGGCCAGCAATCCGAGTTCTGGCACGATTTGGCAGTCTGGTTTCCAATGAGGAGTTTGTCGACCTGGGGTTTTTCACCTGAGCATCCGCAGCGGACCGAAAAAAGCCGCTGATTTGTGCCAGAACTCGGATTGCTGGCCAAAAAAACGCCTTTTTGCTTGCACGATCGCCTTTGAAGTCTCCGGCAGAAGCGCATGAATCGGCTTGCGAGCGCGCTTCGCCTGGGTCTGGACAGGTATTGGCCCCGTTCGGGCCGTTGCGGTCTTTTCTCGTTCGCGTTCGCGCTGCGCCGTTCTTCGCGTCTGCGCGCTTGTCTTCCGCTTCGCCCCGTTCTTCGCGTTGTGGGAGGTGCGGTCGAGGCATCGCTTGGGCTATACTTGACGAGTGTGTATGGCTGAACGCGCGCAGAGCGGGGCGAATAGGACGGGGTGGGCGCATGGGGCGCGAGCGCAATCAAGACGGACAGGGCGACGACGGCCAAAGCGGCGGCGGGCGCGCTGCCGTGTATGCGCTGTTCGCCATCGTGGTGCTGGCCTCGGCCATGGGCAACCTCTCGCAGACGGCGGTCAACGCCATGCTCGGCGACATCATGGGGGAGTTCGGCCTCGACGTCGATCTGGGGCAGTGGCTCACGACCAGCTACATGCTCGTGCTGGGCGTTACGGTGCCGGTTGCCACGTTCCTGTCGCGGCGGTTCCCGGTGCGTCAGCATGTGCTCATCGCCATGGCGTTCTTCCTGGCGGGAGCCGTGGCCGATCTGTGCGCCCCGAACTTCGGCGTGCTTTTGATCGGGCGCGTGCTGCAGGCCGCGTCCGCGGGCATGCTCATGCCGCTTATGCAGACCATCGCCATGACGCGCTTTCCCTGCGGACGCCAGGCGACGGCCATGGGAATCGCCGGCATAGCCATGGGGTTCGCGCCGAACATCGGGCCCACCATCGGCGGCGCGATGAGCTTCTCGTTCGGTTGGCGAAGCTTCTTCGTGCTGCTCGCGGCGACGATGGCTATGCTTGCGGCGGCAGCTGTGCTGGCCATCAGGCCCTCGGACGCGCCGGATCGGGACGCGCGGCTCGACGTGTGGTCGCTGTCGCTTTCGACGTTGGGATTCGGCGGGCTTTTGCTGGCGTTTTCGGAGGCGAGCAGCTTTTCTGTGACGAGTCCCTTCGTGTGGGCGCCGCTTGCGTTGGGTGCTTTGTTCCTCGCGCTGTTCGTGCGGCGGCAGAAGCGCGTGTCTGAGCCGCTTGTCAGCATGGAGATCTTCACCTCGCGCCAGTACCGCGCCGGGTTCATCGCGCAGAACCTGTTGAACGCCTCGTTCATGGGCGTCACGCTGGTCGTGCCGCTGTACGTGGAGGGGCTGTGCGGCGGGTCTGCGCTCGATGCGGGCGTGGTGCTTCTGCCGGGGACGGTCGCGGCGTTTCTGCTCAACCCGCTGGCGGGCGTGCTGACCGATCGCGTGGGCGTGCGCCCGGTCGCGCTCGTGTCGGGCGCGTTTCTGGCGACGGGGGCGGTGCTCATGTCGTTTCTGGACGCCGACACGCCTCTTCTGGTGACGACGCTGTTCCAGGCCGTGCGCGCCGTGGGCGTGTCGGGGCTTGTGGGGCCGCTCACTTCGTGGAGCCTCGCGCGGCTGCCGGGGCCTGTCGTGGCCGACGGCTCGTCGTTCTGCATCGCCGTGCGTCAGGCGTGCGCGTCGCTGGGGACGTCGGCCATGGTGCTCGCCATCGCCGCGGTGGGGGCCTCGTCGGCGGGGGTTGCGGATCCGGCGCTCGCCTACCAGGCGGCGTTCGGATTCTCGGCCGTCATGGCGTTGGCCACGCTTGCGTTTATCGCGGTGAAGGTGCGTTAGGGGCGAAGCTTCGGCGCGGTGTGGCGCGGAGTGTTGCGTGCGGGCGGGGCCTTGGTATCGCGGCGTCGCAGCATCGCGGTAGGCAAACGCGAGGGCGTTGCGGCAGACAAGGGTGCCACGGTGCGACTTGCGCGCTGCAGCGCCACTGTACGCGAGTGGGCGCTTTGAAGGTTGTGGCGCAGCGCTGCTCGGGTCGCAGCGGTGCGGCGTGCGGGTTGCGGTGCTTCGAGGGGTCGCCTTCCCCCGGCGTGCGAATGGGCGCTTCGAGGGGTCGCCCCCCCCGCCGGCGCGCGAGCGGGCGTCCAGAGGGCGCGACGCTCGCAGACGCGTCGGGTTGCGGTTCGGATGCCTGGCGGTGACGGGTTGGCGGGCGCGCTTCGGCCCGCTCTACACTGGGGCGGTTCCGCAACCGCGCCAACCCGAGGAGGACCGGCATGGCCGCATCAGCCCCGACCGCCGCACCGCACGCTCGTCTGGAGAAGCCGCCCGCATACCGCTGGTGGATACTCGTCGCCAACATGCTGGCCTACGGCCAGTTCTTCCTTACGGTGCAGGTGGTGAACGCGTTTTCGTCCACCGTGCAAGCCGAATGGCATCTGGCCGCCGCCGACCTTGCGCTGCTGACCACCGTGACGCTGGCGGGCTATGCGCTGGCGAGCGGCATCGGAGGCAAGCTGGAGAAGCGCTTCGGCGCGCGGCGAACCGTGGTGGGCGGCATCGCCGCCAACGTCGTGCTGGGTCTGCTTTTCCCGACGGCGGGGTCGGCGTATGCGGGCATGATCGTGCTGCGGTTTCTGCAGGGGGTGGCGGGCGGTTGCATCGCCAGCTCCGTCGTGTCCTCCACGGTGCTGTGGTTCCCCGTGCGCCAACGCGGGCTTGCGCAAGGACTGCTCATGGGCGTGCTCGGCTTCGGGTTCGCCCTGGCGTCCCTGTGCGCGCCGCTCTTGCTTGATGCAGGGATGACCTGGCAGTTCGCCGCTGCGGTGTTGGTCGTGGCACCGGGGGCGGCCATCGCGGCGGTCTACGCCGTTTCAGTGCGCGATCTGGGCGCCGTCTACCCCGGAGCCGATTCCCTTGCCGACCTGTTGCCGGTCGATGGGCGCGCCGCCGCAGCTGGCACGAGCGGGACGGAGATGGCCAGCGCGAGCGAAGCCGGTGCGTGCGACCCTCGCGCCGGCGCGACCGGCGCTCGCACCGCCGCGGTCGCCACCGACGCGAAGGCGGTGCCGCCGGACGCCGGTTCGCGGTCGCAGCCCCGCCCGCGAACCATGGCGCAGGCGCGGCATCGCCTGCGGTTCTGGGCCGCCATCGTTGTCGGATTCGTGAACGGGTGGCTCACCTACGGCTTCTCGACGCTTTTGCCTCCGCTGCTCACGGGCGATCTGGGATTTTCGGGCGACGCGGTGGCGGGCATCACGTCCGCGACGTTCGTGATCACGCTCGTCGCCTCACCGGTGGGCGGCATCCTGTCCGATCGCGTGTTCGGAGGAAGGCGCTGGCCGGTGCTGCTCATCGGCAACACGGTGTCGGCCGCCACGTTGGCGGTCGTGCCGTTTGCGCCGCACGTCCTGGTCACGGGAGTGCTCGTCGGCGCGTATGCCTCCGTGTCGCTGTGCTGCGGCACGTTCTGGACGCTGCCGAGCGAATTGGTTCAGCCGTCCGTCGCCGCGGAGTCGACGGGGTTCGTCACCGCCGTCGCCAACATCGGCAGCGTGCTTACGGGGTTCGTGATCGGCGCGCTCGTCGACGCGACCGCCTCGGCGCTTCCGGCTCTGTACCTCTGCGTCGCCCTCGCCGCCCTGAGCGCTGCGGCTTGTCCGCTCATCAGGCAGTAGGCGCCGCCGGATCGCCTCCTTTGCGGACAGGGCCGTTTTTCGTCGCGTCGTCGGGAAGGCCCGCCTGCGGCATGGCGAGCGTGCCGGCTTTCTCGCGACGGCGCAGGTCGTACAGCATGAGGGCCGCGACTGCGATAAAGGCGCAGCCGCCGACGATTCCGGTGGGGAGGGGGCCGACGAACGGGTTGCCGCCGGTGGCAGAGAACAGCGCGGCGGCGCTCACGAACCCGTTGAGGGCGCCGTGGCCGATGGCGGCCGCCAGGCAGCTGCCCGTGCGCACGGTGACGTAGGTGAGGAAGACGCCCATCACGATGCAGAAACCGCACATGGCGAGGATGCCCAGCACGGGCCAGCCGGGATAGCCCGTGCCGTAGTTATGCCCGATGGCGGTGAGCGGCGCATGCCAAAGGCCCCAGATCACGCCCGTGATCAGCAGTGTCGGCACAATGCGCAGCTTGGCGGCCATCTTCGGCACGAGGTAGCCGCGCCATCCCCATTCCTCGCCGAACGTCGTGAGGATGTTGAGCGCGGGCGCCATGAGCACGGCGAAAGGCAGCTGCGCGACCAGCGCCAAGCGCAGCATGTCCGCGGGCACCTGGGCTCCTCCGGTCACCTCTGCCTGTTGCTGCACGGTGGCCAGCATGAGCGACATCGAGGGGTCGAAGTCCTGCGGGAACGCAAGGAAGTACACGGCTGCTCCCGCAAGGGTCAGCACCGAGGGCGCGAACCAGGCCACGAGGAACCACGGCAGCGACTTTTTGAATCCATGCGGCTTGATCAGGCTGTTCTTGAACCCTTCCCGCGTGATGAGGCGCGTGATCGCCACGCCGATGGCGGGGAAGAACATGGCGGCTCCGGCTGCGAGCTGCGTTGCGACCGGCGGGATGCCCGCAAGGGCCCCCGTCGAGATGGGATACACCACCCCGAACTCGTACGCCCATGTTAAGGCGAACGTGACTGCCAAAAACACCGTGATGCGCCTCATGTCGCGCTCCTCTCGTTGCCTTCTTCCGTTGCGGCATTCACGCGAAACACCTGTTCGCGATAATACATGGCTCGCATGAAACACGCAAATACCGGTCCCTCTCGCGCTGCATTCGCAGCGGCTCAGCGGGGCGAACGCGCGCCTTGCACGGGGTTGCGCGACGCAGCGCCCGCATCGCCCTACGCTCGCGGTGCTTGCCCTTGCCCTTGCGCCCGTTGCGATTCGCGCGAACCCCGTGCTCCGCACAGGATACTGGGCATCACTGCTGCGTCATCTGGGAGTGGATTCGCGCGAGCCCCGTGTCCCGCGCGGGATGCTGGGCATCCGTCCGCTTGCGTTTCCCGCTGCGGATCCGGATGGAAGTGGGCTTGCATCTTTGTTCCATCTGTTATAGCATAAATATAACAGATGATCGGAAAGAGGTCAACGACTGCGCGTGCGTCGGCGACCTGTGGACGGGCTGGCGCTCGCAGGCCGACAGCTCGCGATCATCCCCGCGCCTACGTGCGGGCTGGCGGGTGTGCATGGATCCAGGAACGAGAAAGGAGCGCCCCGTGGATGCAAAGGGCGAGAGAGCTGCCCCCGTGCTTTCGGTGAAGCAGGTGGTGAAGACGTTCGGCGAGAAGCGCGCGGTGAACGGCGTGTCGCTTGAGGTGATGCCGGGCGACATCTTCGGATTCGTCGGTCACAACGGCGCGGGCAAAACGACGCTCATCCGCGCCATCGTGGGGGTGGCCGGGTTCGACGAGGGCGATATCCGCGTCGTCGGCCAGTCGGTGAGAACGGACGCGCTCGCCTGCAAGCGCGTGTGCGCGTACGTGCCCGACAACCCCGACGTCTACGAATTCCTCACGGGCATCCAGTATCTGAACTACATCTCCGACGTGTTCGAAGTACCTGCCGATACGCGCCGGGAGCGCATCCGCGCGCACGCCGATCGCCTGGGGCTCACGTCGGCGCTCGGCGACCTCGTGTCGTCGTACTCGCACGGCATGCGTCAAAAGCTCGTGCTCATCGGCGCGCTCGTGCACGATCCCGCGCTTCTCGTGCTGGACGAGCCGTTCGTGGGGCTCGACCCCGAGGCGTCGTTCCACGTGAAGGAGATGCTGCGCGAGCTGGCCGGACGCGGAAGCGCCGTGTTCTTCTCGAGCCACGTGCTGGAAGTGGTGGAGAAGCTGTGCAACAAGGTGGCCATCATCAAGCAGGGCGAGCTGCGCGCCTGCGGGCCGACCTCCGAGGTGGTGGGCGACGAAAGCTTGGAGGACGTGTTCCTCGACATGATCGAGCGCGACGTGCAGGGCGCGCGCGGGGCCGACGGCATGCGCGGGATCGACGATGCGCACAGGGCGCAGGGCTCGCAGGGCGCGCACGGGGTTGGCGAGCCCCGCGAGGGGCGGGAGGTCGACGCTGCGCGCGCGTCCCGCTCGGCGCAGACGGGGCGCACGGGGTGCGGGAGGCGGTCATGAGGTCGTTTCTGCTCTTGCTGAAAGTCCAGATGCTGGGCTTGTTCGGCATCAACAAGGCGCTCCATGCCGATGCGGCCCGCGCCAAGCGCACGTTGGCCGTGGCGGCGGTTGCGGCGGTGGGCGTCGTGGCTCTGGTGGCGGCGTACGTGGCGAGCGTGGCTGGATCGTTCGCGCAGGTGGGGCTTGTCGACGCCATTCCGCTCGTCGCGGTGCTCGTGGCGAGCGTGGCCGGGGCGGTGGCGGCGTTTCTGAAGGCGAACGGCGTGCTGTTCGCCTTCAAGGACTACGATCTGGTCATGTCGCTGCCGGTGCGCACGTCGGCGGTGGTGCTGTCGCGCATCGCGCCGCTGTACGCCATGGGCGCGGCGCTCGGCTTGCTGGTGGTGGTGCCCGCGTTCGCCGTGTACGCGGCGAACGCGGGGGCGGGCCTTGCCGCGGCGGTGTGCGCGGTGCTGTCGGCGCTGCTCGCACCGCTCGCCCCGTTGGCGGTGGCCGTGGTTTTGGCGGCACTCGTCGCGGCGGCGTCGGCGCGGTTCAAGCATGCGGGCGTCGTTGCCGTGGTGCTGACGTTTGCGCTGGTGATTGTGCTGATGGCAGGGTATGCGCACGTGATCGGGCAGGGCGGGGGCTCAGAGCAGCTCGTCCAGCTCGGGGCGGGGCAGATGGCCGCGCTTTCGAGCGCCTACCCGCCGGCTGCGTGGGCGGCGGCGGGCATCACGCAGGGTGACCTTGTGTCGTTCGGGACGTTCGCGGCGGTGAACGTGTTGGCCGCGGTTGTGCTGGCGGCGGTGCTCGTGCGGCTGTTCGTGCCGGTGAATTCGTGGCTTGCGGCGGGAAGGGCGCGGGGGACGTTCTCGTTCGACGCCGCGCATGGCGGGGCGTCGCGTGCGGACGCGTCTGCGCGCTCGCCGTGGCGCGCGATGCTCGGGAAGGAGGCGCGCCTGCTTTTGGCCACGCCCATCTACCTGCTCAACGTCTGCATGGGCAACGTGCTCCTCGTCGTGGGGACGGCGGCACTCGCCGCGGCTTCGGTTGCGGGGGCGCTGCCGCTCGGCGACCTGCCGCCGGAGGCGGTTCCGCTCATCGGGAGGCTCGTGCCCTGGGCGCTCGCGTTCTGCGTGGGCGTCGCGTCCACGACGACGGCGTCGGTGTCGCTTGAGGGCTCGGCGCGCTGGATCATGCTCGCGGCGCCGGTGCCCGCCCGCACGGTGCTCGCGGCGAAGGCCGCGCTCAACCTGGCGCTCGCGCTGCCGAGCGTCGCGGTGGGCGGCGTGCTCGTGGCGTTCGCGCTGCCCCTCGACCCGCTCGCCGACCCGCTCGCGCTCGTCGCCGTCTTCGCAGCGCCGCTCGCGTGCGCGCTGTTCTCCACCTACGTGGGGCTGACGCTGGACGCGTTGCGTCCGCGCTACGACTGGACGACGCCGTACGAGCCGGTCAAGCGCGGCATGCCGGTGTTCGCGGTCGCGCTTGGCGGCGTGGCCATCGTCATGGCGGGCGGCGCGGCGGCGATGTTCGTCGGCACGCCGGGGTCGCTCGCGCTTTCGGCGGCGGTGGCGATCGCGTCGATGCTCGTGTACCGCCGGGTCGCGCGGATGGGGTTGGCCGCCTGAGCGGAGATGCGTTTCGGCTGATCGATTGCTGGGACGGGTGCCGAAGGGGGCGGTTTCGAGGATGGAAAGGAAGGGCTTCTCATGAGGCGTGCGAGTGAGGCTGACGAAGCGGGCAGGACATATGGGACAGGCGGGAAGGGTGGAGCGCGCAGGACGGGCGGCGAGGACGGCGAGGGCGTGCCGCGCGAGGTCGCCGGCTTCGCGCGCAAAAGTGGGAAGGTGCTCGAAGGGCGCGATGGGCTGGCGACGCTCGTCGCGGTGACGCTCGCGCTGTTGACGGCGGCGCTGGCGGTGGTACAGTGGGTGGTGCTGCCCGACGAGGTGGTGTCGCACGTGTCGCTTTCGGGCGAGGTGAACGGCACCGCGCCGAAGTGGTTGTTCGTGGCGGCCACGGCGGGGTTCGGCCTGTTCGGATCGACATGGTTCGGCTTCGCTCGCGAGAAGGTCGGCCTGGTCGTCGCCGCTATCGGCGCGGTGGCGGGGGTGATCGATCTCGCGTTGAACCTGCCGTTTTCGTGATGGAGCCTACCAGGAGGGCCCGCTTATGATCATTCGCATCGATCAGAGGTCGGAAGAGCCGCTGTACCTGCAGATACGCAGTCAGATCATCATGGCCATCGCCACGGGCGAGCTTGCGCCCGGTCAGGCGCTGCCGTCGGTGCGCGCACTGGCCAGCGACCTCGGCATCAACCTGCACACGGTGAACAAGGCGTATGCGGTGCTGCGCGACGAGGGCTATGTGCTCATGCGGGGGCGCTCGGGCGCCTACATCGCCGATCCGTGCGAGGATGATCGGCTCGCGCGCGCCCAAGCCGAGCTGGCGAAGATGGAGGACGGGCTGTTCGAGCTGGCGCTCGCGCATCGCGCGCGCGGCGGCAGCTGGGGAGAGTTTTTGGAGTGCGCGCAGCGTCAGGCCGCGCGCGCCTACGGAGCGGGCGAGCGATCGGAAGCGAGGGACGCGCAGGGCGCGGGCGCGGGAGCGAAGGGCGATGCGCCTTCGACGGGCGTCGGCTGCGCTGCGCCGCGCGAGTTGTCGTTCGGGGGAGGCGCGTAGCGGTGGAGGGGATCGATTCGACGCTCATCATGCTGGTCACGTCGTTGATCGTGCCCTTCGTCGGGGCGTTCATGGCGGCGACCCCGTACCTTATGCGCCGCGGCGAGGTGTTCGCCGTCACCGTGCCCACGTCTGCGCAGGGCGATCCGTTCGTCAAGGCGCTCAAGCGCCGCTATGCCGCCATCGTGGGCGGGGCGACGGCGGTGCTCACCGCGGTCGGGCTTGGATGCGCGATGGCGGGCGCGGCGGGCGGCGTGATGGGGACGCTCGTCGTCGGCTCGCTTGCGCTGACCGCGGGAGGCTACGGCCTCATGCTGGCGTTTCGCGCGAAAATGGTCGCGTACAAACGCGAGCGCGGCTGGGAGGCCGATGCGCAAGAGGCCGTCGCGGTGGTGGGCGAGCAGCCTGTGCCGCACGCTATTTCGGTGAAGTGGAACCTGCTGCACCTGCCCGTCATGGCGGTCACGTTGGCGGTGGGGGCGCTCGGATACGCTCAGATGCCCGATCAAATTCCCCTGCACATGGACTTCGACGGAACTGTGAACGGCTGGTCGGAGAAGACCCCGCTCATCATCTGGATGCCCGTGCTCATCCAGGCGTTCATGGCGGCGTGCTTCGCGTTCTCACATTGGACCATCGCGCGCTCGAAGAGGTGGGCCGAACCGGGTGCGCCGGCCACGTCGGCGCTGGCGTACGGCCTGTTCGCTCGGGCGCAGAGCGTCTACCTCGTGGTGGGCGGCCTTGCGGTGTCGGTGGCGATGATCGCCATGCCGCTGTCGTTCATGGGCCTGATCGGCATGGGGCAGACGGCCGTATTCATCATGGGCGCCGTGCTCGTGCTGTGCGTTGGCGGCCTGGCGGTGAGCGTCGTGTACGGTCAGGCCGGCTCGCGCGTGTTCAAGCGCATGCAGGCGTCCGACCGGCTGCTCGTGGATGACGACCGGCACTGGAAGCTCGGCGTGTTCTATTTCAATCCCGACGATGCGAGCCTGTTTCTGCCTGAGCGCTTCGGCGTGGGCTGGACGATGAACTGGGCGCGCCCCGCCGTGTGGGCCATTGTGGGTGGGGGAGCGGTGGTGACGGTCGCGTTCGTGGCGGCGATGGCGGCCATGACGTAGGGCGCGCGGTAGGTGGCGGTGCGCCGCGTGTCCGGTGAGCGGTTGCTGAGCGTGCGGCGGCGCGCGCTCGGCGCGACGGCCGTCGCGCATCGGTTGGCAGCCTCCGCGAAACGTCCATGGCGTTTGCCCGGCGGTTCCGCTGAGGGGTCGGAGGGGTCTGCGAAAAGCACGCCCGGGCGCAGGGGCCTCAAGGCTCGGCGCGCTGCGAGATCGGTGGGAACCTCTGCAACGCACGCGCTTCCGCGTCGCGTCCAGGGGCGGCGCAGGCGGCGGCGAACGGCGCGTTCTCGGGATCGAGGCATTGCGCGCGCGGTACGCTGACGGGATGGAACAAGAATTCAACGGCCTGGCCTCTTTGCGCGGCCAGCGAGCGAAACGCTGCAACGAGCGCTTCATCTACGCGCTCCATGCATCCCGACAACACAACGCCGCAGAAGAGGGACGTGGCGCATTCGGAGGGAAGTTTGCCGCGGTTCATCCTCCACAGCAATGCGAGCAAGGTGTTCTTCGCGATGTTTACGGGTGGCGCGGCGCGTCTGCGTGCGAGGTGCGGTTCGAGGGGCTCTACGGGCGTTCGCAGGTGGGAGAGCGTGCAGCCGCAGCTGCGAACTGCTGCGAGCAGCGTGTCGAAGACTGCGGGAATGGCGTGCGTGTGCTGGTGGCTATCGAGGCGCAAGGCGTGCGCCTGTGCAGGGAACGCCTCCAGAAAGCGCTCGATCTGTGCGACGCATTCGCGCTCGATCTGCGCGCGAGCTTGTGCGCGTTGTGAGCCGTTCGTCAGGCGCGCGAGCCCAAGGAAGTCGTGGCAGAACATACCGCGCTCGTTTACGAGTAAGGGCACGTCGGAGGTGTCGGCGCACGGTGCGCCTTCCACGAGGTTGAGGTGCAGCCCCATGAGCAGCGCCCCGCTCTTCACGTGCGGCGCGGCCAGCGCGGCTGCCTCTTCGAAGGCGGGGCTGTTCGCGAACGCGCTTGCGCTTCCGAGCGCTCCGTGCCCGCCGCACGCGTCGGAGAGTGCGAGGATGGCGCGCGCTTGGGCGAGCGTGATGCCGTAGTCGTCCGCGTGGAACAGCACGCCTCCTGCTGCCGGGTGCGCGGGTTCGGCGGCTTCGGGATCGGGGCCGCCGACGGGGCGATGCGTGCGGTGTTTCTCCATCGATACCTCACATATCGAAAGCCGTTCGTACTCCAACGGGAGTATCTTCGTAAACGTTTTGTTTGGGTTCCGGTCGGGATTCCTGCCCATGATAAACTACCTTCCCAGTCGAGGGAACCGAGGTTTTCGCTATGGATTTTTCGCTCATCGTGCCATGCTACAACGAGGCGCAGAATGTCCGCACGTTCTTTGCGACCGCAACGGAGTGCCTTGACGCCGCTGACATGGCTTATGAGCTGGTGTTCGTGGACGATGGTAGCTCTGACGGCACGATGGCCGTGGTGCGCGCCGAGATCGACGCATACCGGCTCATGCGCCCTTTTGGCCGGGGGTCGTTCACAGTGGTGCGCCTCTCGCGCAACTTCGGCAAGGAGGCGGCGCTGTACGCTGGCCTTGAGCGCGCAGACGGCGCGTACGTGGGCTTCATCGATGCGGACATGCAGCAAGACCCTGCCGTCGCGCTTAAGATGATGCACTTTTTGCGCGACCACGACGAGTTCGACTGCGTGGTCGCCGTGCAGGACAAGCGGCACGAGAGTTTGCCGATGAGGATGTTCAAAGGCATGTTCTACCGGCTGTTCAACAGCATGAGCGAGCTGCACATCGTGGCGAACGCAAGCGATTTCAGGGTGTTTCGCAAACCGGTGGCCGATGCGCTCGTATCGCTGCGCGAGCAGTTCAGGTTTTCGAAGGGCTTGTTCTCATGGGTGGGGTTCGACACGTACGTCATGCCCTACGAGGTGCATGAGCGTCTTGCGGGTACGAGCCGGTGGACCGTGCGCAAGCTGTTCTCGTACGCATGGAACGGCGTGCTTGCGTTCTCCACCTGGCCGTTGAAAGCGATTATGTGGATCGGGATGATTTTGGCGCTCGTGTCGCTCGTGCTTTTGGGCATGGACGTATACCAGAACACCGTCTCGACGGATCCTTTGTCCATGAGCCAGATGCTGATGGACGTCGTGCTGCTTCTGGGCGGCGTGCAGATGTTCGTGTTGGGCGTGATCGGAGAATACGTGGCGCGCGCGTACGTGGAGGCGAAGAGGCGTCCGGTGTACGTTGCGCGCGAAGAGTACGTGTCGCGCGCGACGCCGGTGGCGGGAGAGCTGGGGAGCGGTTCAACTTCGTCTGCGGACGGGGCGGGCGCACGCGCTGGCGCAGACTTGACGGGAAGCGGGGTTGGCGGGGGCCGCAAGAACGATGCCGTCGATGTCGAAGAGGCGGTGCGACAAGCGGTGCTGCGCGTGCTTGAGGCCCAGGCGGCGCGTTCAGAGAACGGGGCTTGTGCGTGAGCTCGTTTGAGGTCGTGCGACGACGCACGGATGTTGGCGCGGACGAGCGGGCGTGGCGACACATGGACGCGGGCGCGCATGGGCGGGCGTGGCGACGCGTGGGCGCATGGGCGAGGGCGTGCGGGCGGGCTGAGGAATCGCCCGAGGCTTTGAGGGCCGAGGATCCGAGCGCCGTCCGATCACGTGCGATCCATCTGATCGTGTTGGTTGCGGGCGCGGCGTTTTTGCTGGCGAACGCCTTTCACGGCAACGTGTGGTTTGACGAGAGCTATTCGGTGGCCATTGCCAACCATTCGTTCGCCGATATCTGGCGCATCGGGGCGGGCGATGTCCATCCAGTGCTGTTCTATTGGGCACTTCATGCGCTTAATCTGGTGTTCGGGCAGAATGTGCTTGTGTATCGGCTGTTTGCGACGGCGGGCGCGGTGGCGCTCGCTTGTTTGGGCTACACGCACGTAAGGCGGGATTTCGGCGCGCGCATGGGCATCCTGTTCTCGTTTTTCGCGCTGTTCACGCCTTATGTGGCGACGATGGCCGTCGAAGTGCGCATGTACTCGTGGGCCACGTTTTCGGTCATGCTGTGCTGCATGTACGCCTATCGCATCGCAAGCGTTCTGCGCCGACGGGGGCCGCGCGGCATTTGCGCGAGCGCGCAGGGTCTGCGGCTTTGGGGGGGCGCGCCGCGGCGTTGGTGGATCGTGCTGTTCGCGTCCGGCTTGGCGAGCGCGTACCTGCATTACTTCGGCGCGATCTCCGCGTTCGTGGCGAACGCGTTTCTCCTGTGTTTTCTCGTGTGGCGGGTCGTGCGCTTGCGGCGGATCGGAGGCAGCGGGGGCGGGGCGCTCGCCGTGTTCCTTGCGGGCTCGGTCGTGCAGGTAGCGCTGTATGCGCCGTGGCTTCTCGTGCTGTTGCAGCAAGCGGGCGTGGTGTCCGATTCGTACTGGGCGAACATCGTTTTTCCTACGACGTACATCGAACTGGCCACCTATCCCGTGCTAACGAGCCAGGTGTCCTTCGCGCTGCGCGGGGCGTACGGAGAGGGTTGGGAGGTTGCGCTCAACGTGCTGGGTGCGGCGGCGTTGGCGGTCGCGGCGGCATTCGCGATCCGCGCTGCATGGCGCGGGGTGCGCGTCTGTCGTGCGATGTGCGCCTGTCGCGCGTGCGGGCTGCGTGCGGGCGGCGGGGGATGCGCGAGCGGGCCACGTGTGACTTCTGGAGAGATGGCTGCTTCTCGGGCATGCGGGGAGGAGGCGCCGTGCCGCGCGTGCGGGGCGATGCAGGACGATGCGGAAAAGGCGCGTGGGGCTGCGCGGACGGCGCGGCGCGATGGCGGCGCGCGGCGTGCGGGCGATGCAGCGCCTGGGGCGATGGCGCGGCGGTTGCAGCGCGCGGCTTCGTGGGCGACATCGGACGGGGTGCTGCCCGTGCTGCTGGCGCTTGGGGTGTACGGCGGCGTGTACGGCATAGCGTGGGCCGCCTCCTTCGCCCTGGACTCCCTCATCCTGTACTACCGCTACCTGTTCGTGGCTATCGGTCCTTTGCTGTTCGCGTGCGCGGGCGTGCTCGCGCGGGTGCGTGATCGGGCGCTTGTGGGGTTGGCATGCGCCGTGCTGCTGGGGGTGTCGGTGGTTCATCAGGCGCTTTCGGTGATGGACAGCTACGATGCGCGCAACGTCGAGCCGCTTGTCTGCCTTCAGGAGAAGGTGGATGCGCTTGCCGAGGAGCAAGACGCCGCCCCCTTGGTGGTTTCCTCCGATATCGGCTTTCAGGGCGTGGCGGCGGTCGCGCTCCCTGAGATTCCCCAAACCTATCTGGATTGGCAGCAGGGGAATTGGGGCTTGGCGTACGAAGCGTACGCTCCCGTGCTGACGAGCGAGAAATCGTGGGAGCTCATCTTCGAAGGGTTTCATGGCCGTTTTGTCGCGTTGGGGCAGACTCAGGAGGAGGGGCTGCCGCGCGATGTGGCCGATCTGGCCCAGAAAGATGGATTCTGCCTGATCGAAGCGCAGACGTTCTATCGACCCTACGAACGCACTTGGTTCACCGTGGCCGTGATGGACAAGGCGTGAGCCTCGATCTTCGAAGTCGGCCTTGCGCTTTGGCTGCGTGCGAACAGCGGTTGGGATATGGGCTGCGAGCGTTGGGCGGCGTACGGCGGGCGGCGGCGGTGAGCGAGTGCGGCGGTTCGGTTGGTGTCGGACGGCGATGCGGCGAACGGGCGGCGTGCGGTACGGGATCGGTGCGCGGATGGCTAGCGACAGGTGGTACGTGGGCGTTGGGCTGCGACGGGCAGGAGCCGGGCATTGGCTGCGCGGTATGCGAGCGGGCTCTGCGGGGCGGCGAACGTCGCGAACTTCGGGTGTTTTCCGGATTCCGCAGGAGGCCGCGCTGGCAGACCCCGGGCCGTCTCGTGCGTTCGGTAATAAATCTTCCATTTCTTTTTAATATTTGACCGTTATGGACAAAAAAGGCAGCAAGATTCTGCGTCTCCCACATTTTTTGTTGCATTTACAACGAAAATGGCAGCAAGAGGGGCTAATCTAGGGTTAAAAAGGAAGCAAGTAGGCTCTTTCGGTACAATATCGGGAAAAATTCGGCAATTCATTACCGAGCGCGGACGGGGGAAGGCGTAGACGAGGGACAAGCGCAAGCAGGGCGGCAAGCGCAGACGGGGAGCGAGAGTTGACAGGGGGCGAGAATTGACAAGGGGGCGAGCATGGACAGGGGCGATTGTAGACAGGGGGCGAGTATCGGCGAGGAGCGGGCGTTTCTCGCTTGTCAGCATCGATGCAAGCCTGCGTTCGCGGGGTTTCGAGCCGAGCCTCGTGCGACCAGGTGCCGCGAAAACCCCCGTTTGGGGCTTCAGTAACGCTAACTGGGTCATGTGCGGAGGGTTGGCTTTGTTATGCCAATGGCGGCTTGCCGGAGGGGTATGCGCGGGCGTGGGGCGCGGGATGTGTGCGATGTGCTTGAGGAGGGTGCTAGGGCTCTGCGTGCAGGGGAATCCGCGATTTTTGGCCAGCAAATCGAGTTTTGGCACGCTTCGAGTCCGTCTCAAGGCGCTTTTACCATAACAGAATTCATCGACCTGGGCTTTTCCCAAATGCGGATATCTTTTTTGGGTTGAAGAGGGAGGCATGCGTGCCAGAACGGGATTTCGTGGCCAAAAATCGGAGGATTCTCTGCACGGGGGCGATTGCACAGATGGCGTCGCAAGGGGTCGTGGGAACGAGTTGCGCGTGGTACGGAGTGCGCGGATCAGAGATTGCGGCAGTCGTATGGGGGGGGGTCTGAGCGGGATTCCTCCCGTTGCATCGTGCGTGCGCTATAATCGCCTGCGGACGATGGCGACGAAGGATGGAGCGGCATGGCGTTTCTGCTGGGATGCGAGAAGGTGCGGGTGGAGTTCCCCACGAAGACGGTGTTCGAGAGCGTGTCGCTCGGTGTGGACGAAGGCGACCGCATCGGCATCGTCGGGCGCAACGGCGATGGCAAGTCCACCCTGCTCAACCTGCTGGCAGGCAGGCTCGAACCCGACGAGGGCCGCGTGCTGAGAAACGGCGCCGTGCGCGTTGGCGTGCTGGGGCAATCCGACGACTTGCGCGACGACGCCACGGTGGGCGAGGCTATCGTGGGCGAGCGTCCCGAATACGAGTGGGCGGGCGACGCGCGCATCCGTGGCATCATCGCCGGGCTGGCTTCCGACATTCCTTGGGATGCGCAGGTGGGCGCGTTGTCGGGCGGTCAGCGGCGGCGCGTGGACCTCGTGCGGCTGCTCATCGGCGACTGGGACGTCCTTGCGCTCGATGAGCCGACGAACCATCTGGACGTGCGCGCCATCACGTGGCTGGCGGGGCACCTGAAGAGCCGTTGGAGGCAGGGGGCGGGGGCGCTGCTCGTGGTCACGCACGACCGCTGGTTCCTCGACGAGGTGTGTTTGCGCATGTGGGAGGTGCATGACCGCATGGTCGAACCGTTCGAGGGCGGCTTCTCGGCCTATATCATGCAGCGCGTGGAGCGCGACCGCTTGGCGGCGCTGGCCGAGCAGAAGCGCCAAAACGAGCTGCGCCGCGAGCTGGCGTGGCTCTCGCGCGGGGCGCGGGCGCGCGCGACGAAGCCGAAGTTCCACGTGGCCGCCGCGCAAGCCCTCATCGCCGACGTGCCACCCTTGCGCGACGAGCTGGCTCTCAAGCGCATGGCCATGGCGCGCCTTGGCAAGCAGGTGGTGGACCTCGAGCACGTCACGGTGCGGTTCGAGGGCGAGGACGGCTCGGTGCGCACGGTGCTCGACGACGTGGACTGGATCGTCGGTCCGGGCGACCGCTTCGGCATCGTCGGCGGCAACGGCGCGGGGAAGACCACGCTTCTGCGCGTGATCCAGGGCTTGCAGAAGCCGAGCGCGGGGCGCGTGAAGATCGGCCAGACCGTGCGCTTCGCCGTGCTGTCGCAGCATCTTGACGGCCTGTCCGATGCGGGCGACGACCGCGTTCGGCAGGTGATCGGACGCTACAGCCGCCGCACGATGCTCGACGGCAAGGAGATGACGCCCGCGCAGCTGCTCGAAAAGCTGGGGTTCTCGCGCGCCGACCTCAACGAGCCGGTGCGCGATTTGTCGGGCGGGCAGAGGCGGCGGTTGGCGCTCATGCTCATCTTGCTGGACGAGCCGAACGTGCTCGTCCTCGACGAGCCGGGAAACGATCTGGACACCGACATGCTGGCCGTGGTGGAGGATCTGCTGGACGGCTGGCCCGGCACGCTGCTTTTGGTCACGCACGACCGCTACCTCATGGAGCGCGTCACCGACCACCAGTTCGCCCTCATCGACGGCAAGCTGCGCCATCTTCCGGGCGGGGTCGAGGAGTATTTGGCGCTGGCAGATGAGCGCGAAGCGACCTGGTCCGGCGCTCGTCGGCAGACGCGAAGTCGATCGGACGGTTCTGCTCGCACGAAGCATCGGCAGGACGCTTCGGCTCGTGCGGAACTCGCTCGGAGTGCATCTTCCGATGATCACCTGGAGGCAGAGAACGCTCGCCCGCAGCTTTCGGGCGGCGAGATCAGAACGCTTCGCAAGCTCATGCAGTCGAATGAACGCAAAATGGAAACGCTGAAGGGAAAGATAAGCGACGTCCGCGAGCAGATGGCCGCCGCCGACCCCACCGACTTCACCGCTCTCGGCGATTTCCAATCCCAGATCAACGACCTGCAACAGCAGATAGACATCCTCGAGGAAAAATGGCTCGAAGCCGCCGAAACCTTGGGGGAGTAAGCGCGCTTCCGTTTGTTCAGGAGGCATTGCTATACTGGGTAGAAGCAAGAAAGGAGGCCTTGCGTGCTCGATATTGAAACCATTGCGAAAGGCATGCAGGAGTCGATTCGCGACTATCCGGTAAAAAAAGATCGAGCTTTTCGGCTCGTATGCTGAAAACCGTCAGACCGAGGAGAGCGATGTCGATCTACTCATTGAATTCACTTCGCTTGCCGTGTCGCTGCTCGTGATTGCTTCGTTGCGGAACCGTCTTGAGAATTCCCTTGGCGTTTCGGTCGACCTCATTCACGCGCCTATCCCCGAGGATCCGATTCTCGAGGTAGGGAAGCGGGTGACGTTGTATGAACAATAAGAATTTCGCTGTGCTCGAGAAGATGCTCGATGAGATCGCTATCGCTCGGTCGCTCATGCGCGGCTCTGACCTGGCCTCGTTTCTTCAAGACGAAATGCTCAAACGAGCGGTGTGCATTGACGGTTGTCAATGGTGGCGAACTGGTCAAGAATCTTGATGATGGTTTCCGTGCGGCGCATGCGAATGTGCCGTGGAAGGATATTGCGGGATTTCGCGATGTCGCAGCTTGCAAGTATCAAACGTTGCGCATGGAGGACGTGCGCGTAACTGCAAGCGACGACTTTGACGCGCTCGCAACCATGCTCGGAGAAATAATCGAAGCGGAGAAACGGCAGCATGACCCCCCCCTATGCGCGATGCCCGTGCGAGGGGCTCGCACGGGCATCGTGGGTGCCGCTAATGTCGGTGGAGGAGGGGCCGCCGGGGTTTGCCGTCTCTCGGATGCAGACAACAGGCTGGACCGACCTGTCGAGCAAAGCCCTACTGCGCCGCTGAGGTTTGCCGTCTTGCGGGTGCAAGGAAGGGCCGCGGAGGCTCGTTGTCTCGCGAGCGTGGGAAGGGCCGGCGGGGCCCCGCCCTGCGGGTGTCGGGAGGCTCGCCGGCGCGCAGGCCGCGGCGCGGAAAAGCGTACTTGACTGATTTCCCGTGCGGGAACCTGCTATGATATGATTTCGCCATGATCGAGGGGAAGAAAAGGGGAAACGGCGCTCGCGTGCCCGCTGCCGACCGGTACCTTCATACCGGCTCGTTCGCGGCGTTCAAGGCGACGTTTCTCCCTGGTTTGAGCCTCGCCTTCTTCGGGATCGGGCTCTATCGCCTCTGGTACCAGTTCAGCTTCTACAACCTGCACTTCTCTGCGGATATGGGCATGGTGACGGTGGGCGCGAACATCGCCCGCGTGGCCGTGATCGCGCTGCTCGTGCTGCTCGCGCGCCGGGACGGCTTCTCGCGGGCGACGCGGGGCGTGTTCGTGTGGTCGGGTTTCGTGCTGATGACGGCCTCGAGCGTGCTGTACCTGATCGACCTCTTCTTCAACACGGCCGATTTCGAGGCGCTGCGCGTGGTGGTGGGCGGCGTGGGCCTTGTCGGGGGCGAGGTCATCTGGGTGTTCTTCCTCGAACGGCTCAGGCCCGGCGAGGCGTTTTTCTACGCGGCGGGCGGGCTGGCGCTCTCGTGCGCGCTGTCGCTTGCGATGGGGTATCTGGATCCTGCCGTCTCGGGCATGATCAACCTGTTCGTGCCGGCCCTGTCGGTGTTCGCCTACTGGCAGGCCATGGCGCGGCTCGACGAGCGCGGGCGCGCCGGGGAGGGGGCGGGCAAGGCCCCGGGTGCGGACGCGCTGTACGAGCGGGATCCGCTGCGGCGCGGCGTGGCGCAGGTGCTGGCTGCGTTCTTCCTGTACGCGTTTTTGCTGGGCATGGCGTTGGGATACCCCGACGGGCGCGAGCGCGAGCTGTCGCAGGCGGCGCGCTCGATCCACCAGGTGCTGGTCGTGGTGCTGGTTGCGCTTGTCGTGTGGCTTGTGCTGGTGCGGGGGCGCTCGTTTCGGCTTTCGGGGTACTGGCTGTTCCAGAACGCGCTCATGATGGCGAGCATTTGCTTTCTCATGAGCGGACAGGCCGGCTTCGAGGAGGCGAGCGCGTTTCTGCTCACCAATGCGGTGACCTGCTTCTACATCCCCCTCGTGTTCTTCTCCTACTGCATCGGGCGCCATGTGCGCCAGCCCACGACGATCATGTACGCGGTGGCGTACGGCGGCTCGCTTCTGTGCATGGCCGCGGGGCGCATCGTGGTGTACGCGGTGGGGCCTGCGCTCGACCATGGATTGTGGCTGCTCATCGCGATGGCGATCGTGGTCTTGGTGGAGGCGACGCTCATCATGCGCCCGCGTTTCATGGGGGATTGGCCGGTCGGGTTCGAGCTGTGCCGCGCCGCGTCCAAGGCGTCAGGAGGCGGCTTCGCCGAAGAGGGGCGCGCCGACGGGAGCGCGGATGCGCGCGCGGTTGAGGACGCGGGCGCATCCGGTGGCGGGCGAAGCCCTGCGAGCCCGGTTGCGGCGTTCGCGCGGCGGTTTGGCCTGAGCGAAACCGAGGAGGCCATCGTGTCGCTCATCGCGCAAGGGCGCAGCCGCGCCTTCATCGCCCGGACGCTCAGCTATTCGGAGAACACCATCAGGAACTACACGAGGACCGTGTACCGCAAGGCGCAGGTTCACTCGAAGCAGGAGCTGCTCGACAAAGTGGCCGAGGCCCGCAACGAAGGTGCGGGCCTCGGCGGGGAGGGTTCTGCGGGCGCGAAGCCCGGCGGCCCGGATTAGGGGCGGCTTGGGTCAGAGACGGCTCGGACTGGGGACGGCTCGGGCTACGCCCCGGCGTGTTGAGCCGCCTGTGCGCCGGCGTTGCGACCGAAGGTGATGCAGTCGGCGATGGCGTTGCCGCCGAGGCGGTTGCTGCCATGGATGCCGCCGGTGCATTCGCCGCATGCGTAGAGGCCGGGGATGGCCTGTCCGCTCGCATCGAGGGCTTGCGACGAGACGCTGACGCGGATGCCTCCCATGGTGTGGTGGACCGTCGGCACCTTGCGGCATGCGTACCAGGGGCCTTCGGTCATCTGCTCGTCGGCTGTGTTGTTGGCCGTGAAGCCGAAGGGGTCCTCGATTTCGCCTGCGACCACTTGGTTATAGCCGTCGATGGCGGCTTGCAGCTTCGCAGCGTCCATCTCCGTTTGCTGCGCAAGGTCCTCGATGGTCTCGCCCTTCACGATGTGGCCGAGCGCCAGCATGTTCTCGATGGTGGCGCCGTTTGAGTCGGGTTCGGTCTCGGAGGGGTAGCGCACCTTGTTGACGACGATCCAGTACGTGGAGTCGGGCTGCGCGAAAATGGCCTTGCACAGCGTGTCGCGCTCGGCGCCCTCGTTGACGAAGCGGTCGCCGTCCTTGTTCACGAACACGCGGTTGCGGCCCGAGGTGCGGATGTCTTCCATGAGGCCGGTTCCGGGCGTGCCGCACGGGTGCAGCTGGATATCCGACAGGCCGATGAGTTGGGCTCCGGCCTCTTCGGCAAGCTTGAGGCCCTCTCCTTGCGCGCAGGGCTTGATGTTCGTGCAGCCGATGGAGTCGTCGAGCTTCACGTCGGCCCACACCCCGTCGTTGACCTGCTGGCGGTACTCGACGTTCGCGCCGAACCCGCCCGTGGCGATGACGACGGACTTCGCGTTCACGACCACGTCCTGGCTGCCGCGGTGCACGGCCTTCACGCCGGTCACCGTGCCGCCGTCAAGGACGAGTTGCGCGGCCTGCGTTTCGTGCAGGACGGTGATCTGGTCGGGATGCTCTTCGATGAACGCCTCGAAGGAGCGGATGTAGGTGTTGCCCGACGGCGTGGCGGGGTAGTGGCTGCGCTCGCCGAGCGACCCGGTGGCCGACCCCACCTCCTCTTTGAACTCCACGCCGAGCGATTCGAGCCAGTGGACCGAGTCGAGGGCGTTGTCGGTGAGGTAATGGATGAGTTCGGGTGTGCCCTGCTCGTGACCGCCTTCGTACGTGGTCTGGTAGAACTGCTCGATGGAGTCCTCGATGCCCTGCTTTTGCTGGCGCTCGGGGTCGACTGCGTTGAGCGCTCCTTCCGAGACGTTCGTCGAGCCGCCCGTGATGCCGCATTTCTCCACCACGACCACCTGGGCGCCCGCTTGGACGGCGGCGATGGCCGCCGTGAGCCCCGCGCCGCCGGCCCCGATGACGCACACGTCGGCATCGTAGGACGCCTCTACGCTGTCGTCCGGTCCGGGGGCGGCTTCGAGCGCGTCTGCGGCGCCCGCCTGCTCGGCGCAATCCCTCACGCCCTGCTGCAGGCACATGCTGGACAGCGTGGCGCCGGTGACCGAGTCGATGTCGAGCGTTTGGTACTCGATGATCTGGTCCGAAAGCGTCTCAAGCGCCGAAGCGCCCACGCCGAGCGATTCCTGGCTCGTGGCGGTGTCGATGGCGGTGACGGCGCTTTCCGAGAACGTCACGTCGATGGTGAACGGGGCGTTGTGGCCGGTGACGTTGGCGGTGTACGTGCCCGCCTTCCAGCCCTGCGCCGCGCTTCCTGCGCCCGACTCCGCGCTCGGCGACGCGCACCCTGCGAGGCCGAAGCCCATCGCGGAGCCGCAGACGCCGATGAACGCCGCGCCCTCCAAGAACGTCCGGCGGGTGACGCCGCCTCGCTGGAACAGCGCCGCGCCGCTTGCGGCACCGTGCTTCGCGACCGCTTCGAGCGCGTCGCTGTGGCGAGAATCCCTCATGTGCGATCCCTCCTTCGCCCGCTGCGCGGGCACTCGGTATTGCCTACGGCTCGGAATCGTAGATCCGGGGAGGATGCGGGGACTAGACGCAAAGGGTACTCACCGGTGTCCAAAAGGTACTTTTTACGCGTTTGGGCTGATGAGGAGCGCGCAGTGGGCGGGGTGTCTGCCGCAAGGGACATCCCGCAGCGGGGAGGGGCCGCTGCGGGACGCGAGGGAGCGGCGCTCGCCTGCGGTCGCAGCCCGCAGGCGGTGGGGGCGCCCCTAGCCTTGCTCGGCGATGAACTTGCCGGTCAGATAGCCGTACGTCATAGCAATGGAATGGCTGGCCCCGGCGAGCGTGGCCGGATAGTCGCCGAGGAAGCGTCCTCCTTGCGTATTGCCGATAGCGTACAGTCCCGGTAGGACGTGGAGGCTTTCGTCAAGCACCTGGGCGTGCTTGTTGGTTGAAAGACCGCTCATGGTGACGAGGCAACGCAACGCGTTGTGCGTGTCGTCGCTCGGCCCGCCCGACACTTCGTAGCGGATGGCGTAGAACGGCGGGGTGCTGAGCGCGAACATGCGCTCAGCCGCTTTGCCGAAATCCTCGTCGACGCCCTTTGCGCACAGTTCGTTGTACCGTTCGATCTCGGCTTTCATCGTGGACGCCACGTCGGCATCCACCTCGAGGTTCGCGATGAGCTCGTCGATGGTGCCGCCTTGGGCCGACGTCCACTCGTCCACCGCTTCCGCTGTTTCGGGCGCGATGTCCGTGTACGCCCCCAGGCTCGACTGCATGGATTTCGCCTGCTCCACGAAGTTCGCGTCGAATATCTGATAGATAGTGGCATCGGGCTGGCGCAAGATGGCCGATCCGAAGTGATCGTTGGTGAGGTCCTCGTTGATGTAGCGCTCGCCAAGGGCGTTTAGCTGCAGGAACGCATCGACTCCCAGCTTGCCCAGGTCGCCGTGAGCCATGGCGCAGTGCGGCCCCTCCTCGATGTGGCCGCCGGCCCAGTGGCCCATGAGCATGCCGTCGCCCTGGTCGGTGAACTCTCCGTTGGCGTCCATGTGGGCGTAGGTGAACGAGAACTTGTCCTTGAGGTTGTAGATCCAGGGGATGTAGTACGCGAGCAGCTCGTCGTTGCGCACGTAGCCTCCTGTGGCCAGCACGACGCCCTTGCTGGCGTTCACTTGCGTGAACTCGCCGGTGGTGACATCCTCGTAGATCACGCCGGCCACGCGATCGCCGTCTTTCACCAACTGGCGGGCGCGGGCGTTGAAGCGTGCGTCCACGTTGCCGGTGGCCTGGGCTTTTTCAAAGTTGGCGAGCATGATGGGCTTGTGGCCGCCCTTGTTGGGCGTGCTGAACGAGAGGGTTCCGGTGAACACGCGCTCGTGGTCGACGTCGGGGTCGTAGGGCTTGTACAAGTTGCGGTTCACGACGAAGGCGTCTTTGTCTGCGTCGTATTTCTCGCCTTCGGGGGTTTGCCACAGAAGCCCGTCGTAGGCGCCGGCATACCAGTCGAACGCCTCGCCGCAGTGGTCGGCCCAGTTTTTGAGCACGCGGAAATCGGCGCGGTGACCGGTCTGCACCATCATCTCGTTGACGAGAGCCGCCGCATCCACGTCCTCGATGCCCATTCTCCGGGCGTTTTCGGTGTTGAAGGCGGCGAATTGCGAAGAGCGGGCGCTCGGCTCGGCGCATCGTTCGAGGGCGATCACTTTGAGCCCCTTCTCGGCGGCCGAACGGGTGGCCGACACGCCGGCCACGCCGAGACCCACCACCACGACGTCGGCTTCAAGCGTTTCCTTGATGTCGGAGATGGGTTCGGGCGCATCGAGGAACGCGGGACGTTGCGTCGGCGTGCCGCTTGGCGAGCCGTCTGCCGCAGCCCCTGTCCCCTTTCCGGCAGATGCTTGCGGAGCGCACCCCGCCATGCTCGCCGCCAGTCCCGCGCCGAACGCTCCGGCTCCGATGAGAAACGACCTGCGTGACATCTGGTTTTTCATGGTCCCTCCTTGGATCGATTGTCTTGGGGCGCTGCGGGAAGCAGCGTTCCCGCTCCTGACGAAGCCAGCGTGACGCGTCTTAACGGCGCTTCACAGTGGAGGGGAGGGGGGATGGAGGGGGGATTTTCATCCTCCCCTTCGCGTTTCGCATGGCTGGGGGATGTCGTTTGTCTTAAGATGGGCGGGCGGGCTTGCGCGAAGCGAAGGAGGGGCGCTGCATGGAGAACGGCGAGCGTGTCGGCGACGGTTTTGCGGGGTGGTGCGGCTGGTGTCTCGGCCTGTGCCTCGTCGTGTCGTTTTCGACTGTGGTCAGCTTGCAGTTGACGGACGCGCCGTCAGATGCGGGAGCGCTTGTGCTGGCGGGGGTTCCGTCTTTGGCCAGAATCGGGGCGTATGGTGCTTTGGCGGTGCGGGCGAAGCGCGTCGGGGGCGTGCTGGGGCGACGTCGGCTGCTCGCGTGCGCGGCCGCCGCGATGTCGATCGGCGCGTTGGGGGCGACGGCGATGCCTTCTTGGGCTGCGACGCTGTGCGCGGTCGTTCTCAACATAGGCTTCGCTGTTTTGTATTTGGGATGGATGGAACTGTATGCCCAGTTCGACACGGCCCATGTGCTCGTGTTCTTCACACTGGCCCATTTCCTCTCCGCGCTTTCGACGTTTCTGGTGTGCTTGATAGAGCCGTTTCCGGTGGTGGTTCTTGCGACCGTCGTCATGCCGGCGGTCTCGCTGCTGGCGCTTTGCCGAGCAGATCGTCGTACGAGGAAGGCTTCGTTTCGTCAGGGCGAGCGGCAGCGCTCGGAATGGACCGTTTCGGTGCGTCCCCTCGTTTTGCTGGCGGCGTTCGGGTTCTCCAACGCGGTGATTCGCGGGTTTCTTGGGGTGGAGGACCGAGTGACCGTGCTTTTCGGCGTGTGCGTTGCCGCCGCGTGCGTCCTCGTTGCGGCGCTGGCGCGCAAGGGGATGCTCGAGATCAAGACTCTGTACCAGATGGCAGTTCCCGTGCTGGTGGCGGGCGCGCTGCTCGTGCTCATGGGGTACGGATGGAGCGGCGTTGCAGCGGCGCTGTGCTCGAATGCTGCGTTCACGTTGTTCTCGGTGTTCGTGACGGTGGTGTTCTGCGGCATCTCGTATCGCTACGGCGTGAACGCCGTGTGGATGTTCGGCATCACGCAGGCGAGCCTTTCGGCTGGATCGTTCGCCGGCAAAGCCGTTTCGACGTTGGGCGCGCCGCTTTTCGCCGATCCCGAGGTGCTTATGGCAACGATAGCGGTACTGGTCGTTGCGTTCGTGGCGTTGTCGATGGTGCTCGTTTCCGACCGCGACTTCACGACTACCTGGGGCATCGCCAGCCTCAACGAGGAACCTGGCGCGCTTACGGTGCTCGACGAGGAGGAGCGTACGGCGCGGACGTGCGCGCGGGTGGCGCAGCGCTATGGGCTGACGCGCCGCGAGGAGGAGGTGCTCGTGCTCATGATGCGCGGCTACACGCTCGCGCGCATCGGGGAGGAGCTGTACGTGGCAGACTCCACGATGAAGACCCATTCGCGGCATATCTACCGGAAGGTGGGCGTGGGGAACCGCAACGAGCTTCAGGAGCTCGTTGCGGCGTACGGAGCGTAACGAGGTTATCGCGTCCGTTTCCTCACGGGAGCGGGTCGGGAGATCGATTCTGTGGCGGGTTTTGACGGAAATCCGCTTATCGACGGGCTCAGTCCGTTAGCGTCTTCAGTGTCGATCTTTGTTTCTCCAGATGAGGGAGGAGGGCTGACGAAGAAGGGGAGGGATGGGAATTCGAGGGCGGTTTCCAAGGGCGGTTTTCCGTCAAAACCCGCCACGAACCCGTCATGGCGTGCCTTCAACCGCCGTTTTCCCATCGGCTCTTGCCGTGAGTGGAGGCAAGGTGTCCTCTGCCAAGTAACCGTTTCGTCAAATCGGCGCAAAAGGTTCGTGCGCGGTCGTGCTGTGGGACGCTCGCGTTCTACCATGGAAAGCCGAAGGCAAAAGCGGAGGTAACGGTGGGAGCGAAAACGAAGGTGGAAACGAAGACGAAGGAGGAAGCGATGGCGATCAGGCTTGTGGCCAGCGATATGGACGGGACGTTCCTCGACGAGCGCGAACGCGTGCCCGAAGGCGCGCTCGACCTCGTGCGGAGGCTGCGCGATGCGGACATCCGGTTCGTCGCATCGTCGGGGCGGCGCTACGACACGCTGTGCGAGCTGTTCGAGCCGGTGGCCGATTGCATGGATTTCGTGGCGTCGAACGGCGCGCAGGTGTACGTGGAGGGCGAGCTGGCCGATCTCGAGGTGTTCTCGCATGCGGCCGTGCGCCGGCTCGCGCGCATCGTGGACGAGTTCGGCGCCATGCATCTGGCGCTGTTCGACGAGACGCGCAGCTTTCTGCTCGACGACGAGGCGCGCTTCGAGCGCGAGAAGGACAAGAACCTGCCGAACCCCGTGCGCGTCCATTCGGTGCCCGCGCCCCAGGTCCACATTTTGAAGGCGTCCGTGTACTGCGACGACGACCCGATGGATCTCGCCTACATCCTCTCGCGCGAGCTGGGCGACGACTTCGTGTTTGCGCCCTCGGGCCGCCGGTGGATCGACGTCATGCAGCGCGGCGTGACGAAGGCCACCGGCGTGCGGCAGGTGCTGGCCGCCCACGGGATTGCCGCCGACGAGATGATGGCCTTTGGCGACTCCATGAACGACTACGAGATCCTGCGCATGGCCGGCGCAAGCGTGGCCATGGGCAATGCGCGTCCTGCCATCAAGCAGATTGCCTCGCGCGTGATCGGGACGAACGCCGAGCACGCCGTCCAGCGCGAACTGGAGCGCCTGCTGGAAGCGCGCTGAGGGCTTCGCTTTCGCGTGCCGTCCGCCCTGTCCTTGCGGTTCTTGGCAACAGGGAGGGTGGTCGCATTTCGGTCGCGTAAGGCGATCGCATTCGGCAACCTCGCATTCGGCAATCAACCGTGATCGTATGATCCTCGAAAACGGGATTGCATTTCCCTCGAAAACGGGATATCATTTCCCTCGAAAACGGGATTGCATAACGCTCGAAAACGGGAAAGCTGCTGATCATGGCCCTTGTTCCTTCTGGATACCGTCCCCGCCTTCTCGACAAGGTCATTGCGCGCCGACTCAAAGGGTTCGGCGCCGTGGAGGTTGCGGGCACGAAGTTCTGCGGCAAGACATGGGCCAGCCTCGCCCAAGGGGAAAGCATAACCCACATCGATGACGGTGCCGTGCGCCGAGCGGTGGAGGTCGACGTCGGCCTCGCGCTCGCCGGAGCGCAACCCCACGTCATCGACGAATGGCAGGATGTTCCGCAGATATGGGACGCCGTGCGGCGCGCCATCGACGAGACGGGCAACAAGCACGGGCAGTACTTGCTGACCGGGTCTTCGTCGGCCGACAAAACCAAGGTGTCCCACAGCGGTGCCGGACGGATCGCGAAAATCCACCTCAGGCCCTTGAGCCTGTTCGAGAGCGGGCTATCGGACGGTAGCGTGTCGCTCGCCGGATTGTTTGACGGCGAGTGCCCCGCCGCCCCCTCCTCTGCCTCTGCCCTCGGGCTCGCCGAAGCCGTGTGCCTCGGCGGTTGGCCGGCGTCCCTCGGCGCGGCGCCCGACGAGGCGGCCTCCCTCCCGGGCCAGTACTTGGAGGCCTTGTTCGAGGTGAGCGCTCGAAAAGTCAGCCTCGATCCGACGATCGCCCAGCGCGTTGCCGAATCGCTGGCGCGCAACCTGGGAAAGGCGCTCACTTACAAAACCATCTACGCCGATGCGTTCCAGGAAGAGCCGGATCCCCGCGCCGACGCGAGCGTGTTCCGCAAACCCCTCGATCCGTATCTGGCGTTCTTCAAAGACCAGTATTTCGTAGAGGAACAGCACGGGTGGGATGCCCCTGTGAAATCCCGATCAAGGGTGCGTTCGAAGCCGAAGAGGGGGTTCGCGGATCCTTCGCTGGGGGCTGCGCTGCTTTCCATGGCCCCGGAGCGGCTCGTCATGGAGACGCAGACGTTCGGCACGCTGTTCGAGGAGATGTGCCTGCGCGATGTGCGCGTTTACGCGTCTGCCCTCGATTTGGATCGCTCGCCGAAGGTGTTTTACTACGGGGATGCCGATGGTCTGGAAGTTGACATCGTGGTGGAATTGCCCGACGGCCGATGGGGTGCTTTCGAAGTGAAGCTCGGCGACGCGAAGGTTTCCCAGGCCGAGCGAAGTCTGCTGCGTCTGCGCGACAAGGTGGCCGCGAATCCCGCTGCGAGGAATCCTGAGCCGTCGTTTCTCGCGGTGCTCGTGGGCGTCACGCCTTTCGCTAGGCGTTTGCCGAGCGGCGTGTGCGTGGTGCCCATCACGTCCCTCGGCGCATGACGGTCGACGGGCTCGCTTCCAAAAATCGGAAACATGCGATTTCGTGCCTCGGAATCGAGCGTTGGGGGTGCGGACGTTTTTCCGGACGGCCTAGGCGGCCAGCCCCAGCCGCCTCCT
>ERZ826396.973-NODE-973-length-36255-cov-3.376298_pt1 | contig 36255 bp, 63 predicted proteins | sample MGYA00519926_ERZ826396 | MGnify/ENA primary metagenome ERZ826396 (study PRJEB31778, sample SAMEA3449230) | human gut metagenome | biome: human gut; feature: human-associated habitat; material: faeces | place: United Kingdom | collected 2010/2012 ... | reverse complement strand
TCTATAATTCAGTCGAAATTGGATCCGAGTTTATATACGACGAAAATATGAAACCGAGTGAACCTGAATACATTAGAGAAAGGCAATAAAACTTCTAATAAAATAGCCGCACTCAGGCGATAGAAAGGAGAAAAATACATGACACTTGAAGACCGAACACTGGTCAAAGAAATTGCTACCGAAATAAAAACCAGATTTAATTGCGAAACTCTCAATGCCAAACAGTTTTCTGAATATTTAGGCAGAGAAAGCGAATATGTTTGTGCCAAAATCAGTCAACGTAAATTGCCGGGGTTTAAAGACGGAAGAACCTATGTAATTCCAATTGATGCAATAGCTCTATGGATCGTAAGACTTTCGAAAACTAAGGATTTTCAGTAAAGGAGGACAAGCACATGAACGCAGACGACATAGAAAGAGTTCGGAAAATAGTGAATCAGGACGGTTGGAACATCATTTGGATAGGTGCAAAAATGCCATGTGAGTTTCTTGATGAGGAGGTTGAACTTCTCTATGAGGATATGGACGGCCAGCCTTGTATTTGCTATGCGATTTATACCTATGACAAAAGCGGATTTTACCATCGCCCATATTTTCAGAGAAAATCCGACGGCGCAAAAATGGTTCGGTGCATTGCATGGCGTAAATCTCTTAAAGAGGCGTAAAACCATAAAGGAGGACAAGCACATGAGCACAGAAATGACAGTGGCGTTTATCGTTCTGTCGGTATGGAGCGCTGTATTCACAGCGGCATATATTGGCGAACGGTACCGGAACCGGAAGCTGAGGAACGCTTTAAAGAAGAAAAGGAGCCAGTATGCAGCAGGTCATTATCAGCAAATTCACTGAGGCCTCTCCGTGCTTTGGCTGTACGAAACGAACGCCGTTTTGCCACAGAATAGGCCAATGCGAACTTTTCACCGATTGGAGGGCCAGGAAAGATGCTTTTACCCGAGCGGAACAAGCAAAACGCAGAGGTTACCAAACAGCCAGGGACCAGCGCTCGGAACAGGTCTACAAGCAGTTAAAAAAAGATCATCTACCAGGGAGGTCAAAAGGTTGGAGATAATCAAGAGACAGCGAGGCCGGAACATTCCTTTTTACTTCACGATCACGCCGGACGAATACATAGAAATGAAAAAGGCAGATTGTGAAATAGAGGGCAAGGAAAGCGCCGACAGGCGCGCGGCCTGGCACAGGCAAAAGAAAAGCCGCCAATTAATGGCGGGCACAGTGAGGTGATACCTAGGTGAAATTGAAAATCGACAAAGAGTTTGAAAAATTGATCCCGCCATTGCAGGATACAGAGTTCAGCGGACTGACCAAAAGCATTTTAAAATATGGCTGCCAAGAACCCATCGAGATTTGGAACAACACCATCATTGACGGACATAACCGGTATAAAATTTGCAAGGCGAATAACATTCCGTTTGAAGTCAGAGAAATGGACTTTTCGGACCGCAGCGAGGCACTTGTGTACATTATTGAAAAACAGTTCGGGCGCAGAAACCTTCTCCCCTTCCAACGTTCCGAATTGGCCTTGAAAATGAAAAATGTGATCCAGGCAAAGGCGAAAGAGAAGCAAGCTGAATTTCATGGTAACCAGTATAAAAGTGGACTTTTACAGAAATCTGATAAAGTCCAAATTCACACCGACGAAGAACTTTCTAAGCTGGCTGGAGTGTCCAGGGATACAATCCGCAAGGCGGAAAAGATTATCGTGGAAGGCAATGACGAGCAAAAGGAACGGGCGCGTACTGGGGGCAAAGGAAATACCGTAAACGCCATTTTCAATGAAATTGTCAATGCCGGGGAAAATTCCCGTATCTGTACAAAATGCGGGAAAGAGCTTCCAATTAAGGATTTTGATGGTCCTAGAAAAATTTGCAGGAGGTGCCGCAGTATCAACAGGGAATTTAAAGACGTTAAGGGAAATAAGATCCCAGTGCCAAAAGAAATCAACCAGTTGTTTAAAGAGCATGGCGACCGTGTTTTTGATGCTATCACTAGCGGAGATGTGCCGGAATACACCATCGAAAATTTTGTGGAAGAGCTTACAGCGATCGCCGTTTCCTTTCAAGGCAGTGTGGAAGCCTGTTTTTTAGACCACCCTGAATTTGATGTTGTTGAAAACAAGCAAAAAATAATAGCCGCTCTGTCTGCAGCAGAAGCAGCTATCAAAAAAATAAAGGAGTTTTGCTAAATGTATTATAACAGAAATTACGAATATAAGCAAGTCAACAGCGCTTTTATTGTTATCGATGAAGATTATCAAAGAGAACTTGATCAAAACCGCGTCAAGCGAATTGTAGCAAAATTCAATCCGGATTTAGTGAATCCCATCAAGGTGTCTTACAGGAACGGAAAATATTACGTATTTGATGGGCAGCACACTCTAGCGGCATTAAAAATGAGAAACGGCGGAAAAGATCTTATGGTTGAGTGCAAAATTTACCGTGGTTTATCCGAGGCAGACGAAGCAATTCTTTTTTCTGAACAAAATGGAATCAGCCGTCAGGTGGCAACAAACGCAAAACTAAAAGCGTTGTATACCGCCGGGGACATAGAAATCAAAAATCTTTTAACAGCAACAGAAGCAGCAGGTTTTTATATTAATTTTACTTACGGGCAAGCCGCTAACAAAATTGTTTGTGTTGCAAAAGCTTTTCAAGTTTATAAAAAAATGGGACAGTTTAACTATATTGAAATATTGAGGATTATCAAAGACAGTTGGGGCGGATCTTCCGATAGTATGCGGACGGAAATTCTTGGAGGCCTTGCCTTATTCTGTGAAACCTATATGGGCAGATATAGAAGGAAAACTCTTGTGAACGCTCTCAGCAGTGTAAATCCAATTGTAATCGTTCGGGACGGAAAGGCATTTGGAAACTCCCTTTCTGGAGACAAGCGTTTTGCGGTTCAAATTCTTTCTCATTACAATAAACGCAGCCGCGGCGAAAAGTTAGCCGCTGAATTTTGATAGGAGGTTTGTCAAATGGACGATAAAGAGTTAATGATCTGTCTGATGAAAAGATGTTTAGAGCTGGAGAAAGAAATCGAAAAGCAAAAGTTATCCGGAGACTATTGGTTCCGGGAATGTGAGAGGCTGAAAAATGAACAGAAGCAATGATAACGGCCTCTCCCGTGCGGAATTTGAGTACCTGTACGATACCGATAATGAGGAACCGGAAACCAATCAAAGCGAATTTGAAGATCCGGAGGAATTTAGGAGGATTTTATGGAGAATTATTTCAAGAAACTAAATTCTATAAATGTCAATGATAAGACCGAAAAGAAAGGGAATCTCACCTATCTTTCATGGGCATGGGCTTGGGGAGAGGTCAAAAAGCTTTTCCCTGATACCACATATACGATTTATGAAAACGCGGACGGCCTTAATTATCACACCGACGGAAAAACATGCTGGGTAAAGACCGGGGTAACCATTAACGGCCTGGAACATATTGAATATCTTCCGGTGATGGATTTTAAAAATAAATCTTTGCCGTTAGCAGAAGTCACTTCCTTTGATGTAAACAAGGCGATCCAAAGAAGCCTGACAAAAGCCCTCGCGCGTCATGGGCTCGGCTTGTATATCTACGCCGGAGAAGATTTACCGGAAGATAGTACGGAAACGAATCCGTCCGGGGATAAAGGGAAAGAATCTCCCGCGCAGGAGGATTACATCGACGATATTAAGAAAACCGTGCTTCTCAGCGAACTGCATAGAACAGGCTGGAATGCAGCCGGCATGCTGGAATACTTATCGCAAAAATTCCCCGACACCCCGCCGAAAGATTTAAACTCCATCACGATCGAACAATTTACCTTCATTGCACACAAATTAGAGAAAAGGCCGACTGTACCGGTGGCTGAAAATGGAGCTTGATTTTGACCGGGCCGGTATAGAACTGAAAAACGGCGGCGTGTGGCTTTGCCTTCGTGTGAAGTCCAGCTTCAACGCCAGAAGGTTTGTTTCCTCAATGAGAGACAAGCTTTATACCGCGGACCTGAAAGAAAAGCGGAAAAAGCGGTCACTAAGCGCGAACGCGTATTTTTGGACGCTGTGCGGGAAACTCGCTTCCGCTCTTGGCATTCCGAGCCATGAAATATATCGGCAGTACGTCAAGGAAATCGGGGACAATTTTGAGACGATTCCAATCAAAAACGAGGCAAAGGAAAGATTTATTCAGGCCTGGGAATCTCATGGTCTTGGCTTTTTATGTGAAGAACTGGAGGAAGCCGCGCCCGGATATACCACGCTTGCGGCCTATTATGGTTCTTCAACCTACGATTCCCGGCAAATGTCAAATCTCATTGATTTGGTGGTTTTCGACTGCAAGGAACAGGGGATTGAAACCCTTACTCCCGATGAATTAGCTTTAATGAAAGCAAGATGGGACGACCATCAGAAGGGGATCGCGTAATGGTTAACGAATACGGAGCAAAGCTTGACCGGAACGGCTATGCGCCAAGCATCATACAGGACGAAGCCGATGAAAGCTGTTTTGTTTGCTATGCCAATGGACATTATGACCCTCTCAACCGCCACGAGGCATTTGGCGGCCCATTCCGGGACAAGTCAAAGCGTTTAGGCTTATGGGTTTCCCTCTGCCATTACCGGTGCCATCAGGAGGGAAACGGCAGCGTACATAAAAATCGGGAATCCGACCTGCACATAAAGCGGATCGCCCAAATGAAGGCGATGGAAGCCTATCAATGGGACACAGAGGATTTTATCCGGGAGTTCGGAAGAAATTATTTGGAGGATTAACATGTTAAATACAGCAATTTTAATGGGAAGGTTAACCTCAGACCCAGAACTGAGGTACACACCTAACTACACCGCAGTTACCAGCTTCACCCTTGCGGTAGAACGGTCTTATGTAAAATCAGGCACAGACCGCCAAGTGGATTTCATCGACGTAGTGGTATGGCGGCAAACCGCTGAATTTGTCTGCAAGTATTTTCATAAGGGCCAATTGGCAGCGGTGCAAGGTTCCATTCAAACACGCAGCTACACGGACAAAGACGGCAATAAACGGAAAGCTTTTGAGATAGTTGCGGAAAGCGTGCATTTCGCTGAGCCCAAAAAGGATAAGAGCAATGAGCCGATTGTAACTATACCAGGAAATGATGCTTTCGAAGAAATAATTTCGGATGATGACTTGCCTTTTAACCAAGCAGGAGAAAGGCGGTGATAATGTGGAGCTGTTAAATCTAATCCCTTATGGAAAAGAAAACGCCATAAGCCGGGAAGATTTGTCCAAGCTTACCGGCTGGGACGATAGAAAGGTAAGGGACGAAATCAAGCGGCTAATGAGAAACGGCGAACGGATTTTATCCTCCAGCAGTGCCAAGGGCTATTGGAGAAGCGATGATCCAGACGAAATTGAGAGATTCCTTAAAGAGAGCGATAACCGCCGCACAACAGAGGCTTTAAATGTTGAACCTCTTCGTTTTTTCGTAGCCAAGTCAAAAGGTGAAGATTTAATTCCGGTAAGAGCGCATTACCGCAGGATACATAAACGAGCATCAGACCAAACCGATATTCAAGGCGGTGAATAAATGGCGCGTGAGTTTTTTTGCGCTTATCACAGCTATTTGAACGCAATGAGAAAACTCTCTGACGCAGAGTGCGGGAGGCTTTTTAGGGCGCTGTTATCATACAGCGCAGGAGAACAGCTTATCAATCTTCAGGGCAGGGAAGAAATCTTATTTGACGTGTTTGCAGATCAAATTGACCGTGATAACGCAAAGTATGAAGCCAAATGCAGGAAAAACCGTGAAAATGGTGCAATGGCGAACGGTACCGGACGCCGCCGAACGGTACCGAACGCCCCCCAAGAAAAAGACAAAGAAAAAGACAAAGGAGAAGTAAAAAAAGAAAGTAAAAAGAAAAAATCTTTTTCTCCTCCTTCTTTTGAAGAGGTGGAGTCATACTGCAAGGAGCGGAACAGCAGTGTAGACCCCAGACGCTTTTTTGATTATTACGAAGCGGGCGGCTGGAAGGATAATAAGGGGAATTCGGTTAAAAACTGGAAACAAAAGCTTATAGCATGGGAGTCCAGAGATGAAAGGGGAGAAAATCATGCTGGAAAGCCTGCTCAGGAAAGCCCCTCCGGAGGTACGGCGGAAGCTTCAAAACAGAAATACGGAAATTACATTTGAGGATATCCAAGAGCGGCGCATTCAGATCATGAACGGAGTTAAAGGAACCCTAACTGGGTATGACTGCCCCATCTGTAAAAACAAGGGCGTGATACATTACCTGAAGGACGGATACGAATTTGCGAAACCCTGTGAGTGTATGAAGCTTCGGGATAGTTTAAGGAGAATCCGGCAAAGCGGCCTGGGTGACCTATTGAACGAATATACCTTCGATAAGTTTCAGACGGAATCCCCCTGGCAGGAGGCTGTAAAAAACAGCGCCTTGAAATTTCTGGAGGATCACGACCGGAAATGGTTTTTTATCGGCGGACAGGTTGGGGCTGGGAAGACGCATTTGTGTACGGCTATAGTTGGTGAATTCTTAAAGCGTGGAATCAGCGCAAAATATATGCTGTGGCGGGACGAGGCGTTGAAGCTGAAAGCCGTCGTCAATGATGACACGGCATATTCAAACCTGATTAAACCCTTGAAAACCGTTCCTGTGCTTTACATAGACGATTTTTTTCGCACAGGGAACGATGAAACAGGCAGGAAAAAAGCCCCCACACAAGGCGATATCAACGTAGCTTTTGAACTCATTAATTACCGGTATAATAACAACCTGGTGACGATTCTGTCCAGTGAGTTGACTGTCGATCAAATTCTATTTTTTGACGAGGCAGTGGGAAGCAGGATTTACCAGAGAACGAAAGAATATCACTGGGATATTGCCAAAGACCCACATAAAAATCACAGGCTGAAATAACAAAGGAGGGAACAGCTTGGTTACGCTCTATATCCCTGGCAAGCCGCAGGGAAAAGCCAGGGCCAGGACATGCAAAACCGGGCACAGCTACACGCCGGAAAACACAGTGCTGTACGAAAATCTGATTAAAACTTCATTTCTGGAACGGTATGGAGCCCGGGGTAAAATCAGGACTCAGGGAAAACAAAAGCCCGCGCTGAAGATGGAGATTTACGCGGGATTTCAGGTTCCCAAATCATTTTCCAACAAAGACAGGATCGCGGCGTTAAGCGGAGACCTTCTCCCCACAAAAAAGCCTGATTCCGATAATATCGCGAAAGTGGTTGCGGACGCTTTAAACGGGATCGCTTATGACGACGACGCGCAGATCGCCGATTTAACGGTTATCAAGCGGTACACGGAGGATCCCTGCGTAAAGGTAACGATCGAGGAGATCAGCCATGACCTTTGATGAGCTTTGTTCTCTCGCCGGAAACGGGAAGCCTCTTCCCCGTTCCGCGCTTCCTTTAGAGCGAGTTGCATACCGCGGGCTTGCCTGGCTGTATCATGCTTACCGGCACGGTGCTTTTTCCAAGGACGAAGCCGCTGAGGAAAAAGAAGCCCTTAGGAGAGAGTACGAGGACGCGCGGAAAAAAGAGAAGGACGGCCTGAAGCTTCACAAAGACATCGATCATATTCGTGTAGCGTTCGGCGGACAGTTCAAGGCTGTGAAAGAGAGCGGCTGCCCTGTGTGCAGGAGGCTCATTGAGATTTTGGACGGGAGGAATTTACCTCTCTAAATAAGAAAGGAGATTAGCAATGAAAGACTGTAAAAACTGTAAATATTTTTGTGGTTATGATTATAGCGATGGAACGCCAATCTGTGAACATAATGGAGGTTATGAAGCGTGCCCCTATAACGACACTGCCGATTTTAAACTTAATGAAGCAAAGCTGGAAGTCGATATGACTAACCTGTTCGAATATATTACCCATACCGTTAAGAACTCAGTGGAAATGGGTATATATAAAATGGTGCATGACGAGATAGTAAGCTTAGTTAAGGATACTTATAACAAAACTTTTGAAAAATACACCAAGGAAGAGGTTGAAAAACAAATTTCCAATTCGGTTAACGAATTCATGGAAGAGGCTGTAACTATTGGTGGAAATTGGGGAGAAGAACCAAAGAAACTTACTAGAAAGCAATACTTAAATGAATGCGTCAAGAACTCTTTAGAAGAAAAATTTGATATTGAACGCATGAGGACAACGATATTACAAACCGTTCAAAAAGAAGTAGAAAAAAAGGCAGATATTTTGAAACGCCAAGTAAATTCCGGAATTAAACAAACCTTTGATGATGTTATGGCTAAAACGCTGACGGATAATGTTGTTTCTATGCTTATGTGCAGCGATACTTATCAAAAGCTTAACGATTCCATGAAGCGTTTAATCCCTTGAATTCAACCCCGCCGCAAACAGGCGGGAACGGAGGACAAAAGAAATGATCATAAAAACTTATGACCAGCTTTTCGATGCAGAGGATAAGGAGGCAAACCATGACTGAATTAAAACGGTGCCCTTTTTGCGGAGGTAAGGCTAAATATAAAAGAACTACGATAAAAACGAACGGAGTTTGGTGTGATACAGTGTGTGTCCGGTGCATCAGCTGCGATTCAAGAACGGGAAGAATTTTGTATGACGCGCGAAAACACCCCAACGGTGAAGAATACGAAGAAGCGGCGAAAGCTTGGAACAGGAGGGTTGACGATGGCGAGATACTTTAAGATTACAGAGATTGATTGCGACAGTTTTTTTCAATGTACTGGTGAAGAACTGGATTGTTCTCAATTGGTTGTACCTGTAATTGGATATGTCTTTGTTGCTGTTGACGATACTGACGAAGATGAAATCTCTGTTCCTTTAGACAGCTTTGACGAGGAGGATTGACGATGTCTGAGTACATAGAAAGGGAATTTGCGCTAAATGTTCTCTGTCGAGAGAATTGCGGACATAACTATGAAGCAAATAAATGTAATAACTGTTATACATCAAATTTTATCAATTATCTTCCCGCCGCCGACGTGGCAGAGGTGAAGCATGGGAAGTGGCTGAATTTTTATAATGACTTTTCCGTGGCTGAGTGCTCTGAATGTGCGGATATGTTTGAGGTCTCACCAGACGAAGAACCTAAAAAAGAATTTTTGGAAGCGTTTAAAGAATTTTATCATTACTGCCCAAATTGCGGAGCTAAGATGGATTTGGAGGATTGAGACGATGGCTGAGTACATCAAGAGAGAAGACGCACTAGGCTGCGTTCTAGGCGTATTTGACCGTCAAAGGATTAAAGAGCTTCCCGCCGCCGACGTTGAAGAGGTGAAGCATGGGAAGTGGGTAAAGTCTTCTGTAATTAAGTGTTCAGTATGTGGTTCATGCACGGATATCCAATCAGATGAAGCATATGAAAAATTTATAGAATCTTATTGCTACTGCCCTGTATGTGGATCAAAACTTGACTTGGAGGACTAAGCTATGACAAGGGAAAAAGCGATTGAAGTTCTTGAAAATGGTGCATGGTGGGATTTGCTTATCCCTATAACAACCATTGAAGGCAGGAAGTCAGATATCGAATTGCATGAAGCTCTTGATATTGCTATTGCCGCTCTATACCCCGTCAGCCGGGAACAGGTTGAGAAAGTGTGGAGGGGTGAGTGGAAGAACTATTTGCCATCGCTAGGTACTGGGAATATACAATATCGTTGCACAACGTGCGGAAGGACACCGGATGATGAAATGCCATTTTGTCCATATTGCGGTGCCGCAATGACAGACGAGGCCGTGCAGATAGTAATAGAGAGATTGGAGGCGCTGAATGAAAATCGAGATTGAAGTTTCGGACGAAGAACTGAGGGAATATATCCTGACGGCGGCAGGAAAATCGCTGTTTGCAGAGTGGTCGGTAGACCGAAATCTTTATAAGCGCACTATCGCCGATTGTGTCCGGGAGGTCATCTACAAAGACAAAGACGCAATCATCAAGCAAATTGTGGCACAGGCAAGCCGTGAGTGTGGGAACAAGGCGGCGCAGAAAATTGTGAGGGAGGCACTGAAAGATGATTAAAGCGGATGAATTAGCCAAGAAACTGCGAAAACAGCGTTGTCACCACTGCAAGGACGGGAGAAGTTTTGACGGACAACTTATTTTGTGTGGGAACAAAGGCCTTTTTTCTTTACATTTTTGTCCGGGATGCGGAGCGCCACTTACTGACAACGGGGAAGAAATTTTAGTGGGGAGATTGAAGGAGGCGCTGAAAGATGAAAGTCAGACCGATTGATGCTAACAAACTTCTGCGGGTCTTAAATAGCAATTTTGGGCACACTGGCGGCGCAGCTGTTATGAAACAGTTAATAGAAGCGCAACCCACCCTCACACAACCGAATGAGCCGCTGACAATAAAAGAACTCCGAAAAATGAATGGTCAGCCGGTATGGCTGGCTGAGAAAAAAGTTTGGGCACTTTTGCAGGTGTGGGACGATGACAACATCGATGCGGTTTTTTCAATGCCGATAGGGTGCTTTCACGCGAAACCTATAATCGGCACAAAAATTTACCGCAACCCGCTTCCAGAACCGCCTGAGGAGGATTAGCTATGTATAAGGAATTAGTTGAGAGACTGCGGAAAATGTATACCCTTTGTGCTTGGGACGAACTGAAAAACGCTGCCGATGCTATTGAAAAGCTGCTATCAGAGAATATACAGTTAAAAAGGCGTATTGTCTTTTGGGATAAAAATACATTCGGAAAACTTCGCGCAGAACTTGACCACCTAAGACATGAAAGAGATCAAGTGGTAAAGGATTTAAAGGCTTACGAGGACATTGGCCTTGATCCAGAAGAAATAAAGGAAATTCTAAACGCGGTTAACGGAGGATTAGCCGCTGAAAATGGGATTTGGTGTCCTAAGTGTGGTGATGCTCTTGATATTGATATCGTTAATGGTGTTCTTGCTATTGGCTGTTTTGGCTGCGGAGAGTATACACCAGTATCGGAATTAATGAAACTGCATTTAAACGATGCTGTACCCATAGTTAGATGCAAGGATTGTAAAAGTTATAAAAAATCTGGAGAGTATGAAGATGAAAACGGAGAGATAAAAGAATATTGGTATTGCGAATTTCATAGCTTACCTAAAAATCTTGTACAAATGCAGTCAGACGACTTTTGCAGCTACGGTGAAAGGAAGGAGAATTGATATGGCAGGCTGGCAATTATTACTTTTAGGTTATTTTTTAGGCGCACCGTTAGGCTTCTTGCTTTGTTCCGTTCTGGTGGCAAGCAAAGACCCACCCAAACCGCACACCACTTGCAAGGACTGCGTACATAGAAACAAGAAAGAGTGCCCTTTCTCCCATATCGAATGTGATGTGACCGGGGATTCTATTTTCTGGCATACTAACAAACAAGATGACTTCTACTGCAAGGACGCCAAAGCACATGAATCGGAAAAGCTGTGAAGGGTGCGTCTATTATAGAGCACTGGCAACCCACGGACATGGCTTCGTTAAATACTGTAATTATCTTCTGGACACCGGTAAGCCTAGAGGCTGTCCGCCGGAGAAGTGTGACAAAAAGACTGTCAGGAGGTTGAAAAATTGACAAAAGAACAGCTAGAACAATATACCAGCATTAAAGAAGAGATAAATTGGAAGCTGAATTGGACAAAAGAAAATCTCCTGTGTCAGATATCGTCACCGGATCAATGGAAGACTATCCTTATACACAGCACAGTATTACTATACAGGGATTATCGAGCGATACATATTCTCTAGATTTCAAACTAACCTACAAAAAAATTCAACTGGAACAGCAGAGGGCAGAAATCGAAAATTTTCTTGATTCTGTGCAGGATAGCAAGATCAGGCGCATTATTAGGCTGAAGTACATCAAGGGGAAAACTTGGCCCCAAATCGCGAGAAAAATGGATAAACACATTTCTGGAGACAGCGTTCGAAAGATTGTAGAAAGATTTTTAGAAAAAAATTGAAATGTCCGTTTTGTCCGGTTTATCCGATGTATAATAGTATCATAGAAAAGTGTACAAGGTTCATTGACCTACTTTCCTAAGGACCGCAGGCCTAACGGCTTTGCGGTCTTTCTATTTATCCTGAAATTGTGGTGGTGGTATGGCGAAACATTTAACCGATAGAGAAAAGAAAAAGATCATTGCGGATTATGCGGAATGTGGGAATTATTCGCAAGTTGCAAGAAAACACAAAGTATCTTTTGATACAGTTAAAAGAGTAGTGATCAGCGATCCTGAAACCGTGAAAAAAGCGGAACAAAAAAAAGAGCAGAATACCGCTGATATTCTTGAGTTTATGGATAAGAAAAAAGATGATGTGTGCAGCATTATTTCCCTTTATCTTTCTGAGCTTCAAAACTCTGATAAACTTCAACGGGCAAGTATTCAGAGCATTGCTACATCGCTGGGCATCGTTATTGACAAATTTACAAAAGACGCGCAGAAACAGTCTGACACTTCCCTCTTTGAGGCCATAGCGAAAGCAGCTGGAGGGTTCAAAGTTGAGTAAAGAAATAGTGTGGGGGCAAAAGCAACAGAAGATTTTAAACGATCCTTATTCCCATTGCTTAGAAGTTAATGAGGGGACGCCGCGGTCAGGAAAAACAACCGTCAGCGTTTCCCGCTTTGCTTGGTATCTTTGGAACACCCCGGACCTAAACCATATGGTTTTAGCATATAACCAAGAACAAGCTTTTAAGCTGGTAATGGACTGTGACGGCTTCGGACTGCTTCATATTTTTAACGGGATTTCCAGAATGAAGCATGATGATTTTGGAGATCATCTGGAAATCGAGACGATGAAAGGAATAAAACGCGTTTACTACAAAGGTGCCGGTAAAGCGGACAGCCATAAATCATTCACCGGAATGTCTTTAGGAAGCGTATACTTCTGCGAAATCAATCTTCTGCATATCGACGCAATACAGGAAGCTTTCCGCCGTACTTACGCCTCCAGGATAAGATGGCATATCGCTGATTTAAACCCTCCTGCTCCCAGCCACCCAGTAATCTCTGAGGTGTTCAACATACAGGATACCAAATGGACCCACTGGACCATAGACGACAATCCCATTATTACCCCGGAAAGAAAGGAAGAAATCCGAAAAACCTGTTTAAAGAATCCCTATTTATACAAACGCGACTGGCTCGGTGAGCGGTGTATCCCGCAAGGGGTTATTTATTCCATGTTTGACCCGCAGCGCCATATTCTCAGTTATATTCCGGACAGCGAAAGCAAAATCGAAATGTATTTCGCTGGTGACGGCGGCCTCTCTGACGCTACTTCGATTGGTTGCTACGTGGTGACCCGCACCATGCAGAACCAGTTTAAATTATACCGTGTTGCTGGGTGGTATTATTCCGGGGCGGATATTGGAATTACAAAAGCAATGTCGGTACAGGCCCGTGAAATCTGCGGCAGCTTTATCCCCTACTGCCGCCAGCTTACGAGTATGAGGGAATCCAGTATTAAGATAGATCCAGCCTGCAAAGCATTGCGCGCTGAATTTGATCTGCTCGGTTATTATACAGACCGCGCGGATAACAATGCCAGGGACATTAAGGGCGCCAGAAAAGGGATTGAGGTTGGTATTGAATATCTGCAAAGCAGTATTTCAGACGGGCGCTTCTATCTCGTTGAAAACGACAGGTTTGGGCATCTGGATTTTTTAAAGGAGATCGGAATGTATTGCGTAGATAACAACGGCAATCCCGTTGACGCATACAATCACGCGATGGACGAAACCCGTTATGCTCATAATTACTTCTATAAAAACTATGTTATATAAGGCGGTGAGCCAATGCTGGAAAAACTAAAAGAGAGGGTGAAAAACTGGATGCAGAAAACCGGAGCTGAAACAGGCTTGTCAAAAGAATTCAAAGATATCTTCGAGGTTGGAGGCGTACCTGCTTTCAACCAATTTTACTATTTCGGTATTTTTATCTGGAAGTATTTGTACAAAGGATTTTACAGCCCTTGGCACAGGATACTGGCTCCTACCATTGAAAATCCGAGAAACCGGCGCAACCTGGAAAGAATGGACGTCGCAAAAGCTGTAAGCTCTGAACTAGCCGGCCTGATCTGGAGCGAACAATGTGAGGTGCATGTTAGTCAATCGGACAGTGAGGAACAGCCGCTGGAAGAGTTTGTCCATGATGTTTTAACAAAAAACGGATTTTGGACAAAAATGCAGGAACATATTGAACAGGTGCTTGCATTAGGCGGCGGCGCTATTAAGGCATGGTACGAGGTTAAACGGGACAGCGCGGGAAATGAAATCCCCGAAAGCGGAGGAATACGGCTGGGTTTCTGCATGGCGGACCAGTTTGTCCCTACTGCCTGGGATAACGCCCAGGTTACGGACGGCGTATTTATCAGCCGTGAGGCAAAGGACGGCTATTATTATACCCGGCTGGAATGGCATAAATGGGACGGGCTAACCTACTATATAAGCAATGAGGCGTTTCGCACTGAATATAAGCAGCCGAATCCAGGAATGACGGAATCACAGGATATTCTAGGATTTCGCTACCCCCTTAATGAGATTTATCCGTTTCTGAACGAAAACACCTCTATGCAGGGATTAACCACTTCCCTATTCGCTTATTACCGAACCGCTGTTGCCAATAACATTGATGATAACTCTCCCCTTGGCGTATCGATTTACGCAAACGCTCTTTCGACCCTCAAGGCGTTAGATATTTGCTACGACAGCTTTATTCGGGAGTTCCGTCTTGGTAAAAAAAGAATTATCGTTCCAGCTCAATGTATCCGGACGGTAATCGACCCGCAAACCGGAGAAATGCGGCGCTATTTTGACGCCTCTGACGAAGCCTATGAAGCGCTCTCCACGGATAGTCCTGATTCTTTAAAAATACAGGACAACAGCATTGAACTGCGTGTTGACGAACACGAGAGAGCGATAAACGCTTTCTTGTCTATTTTGTGCTTACAGGTTGGATTTTCTGCCGGTACCTTCACCTTTGACAGAGCGACAGGCTTAAAAACCGCTACCGAAGTGATCAGCGAAAACAGCAAGACCTATAAGACTATCAAAGGCCACCAGCTGCAAGTCAAGATGGCAATCGCCAAAATCATTGACGCCATTGTCCAGATCGCTTCCCTCTATGACATGAAGTGGAACGGGTACAGCATTAAAGCGCTGGCTTCACAGGGCTGGGAAACCAAGGTTGTTTTTGACGATTCTATTCTTCAGGACCGGCAGACCAACATCAACGAGGGAATCTTGCTGATAGGCAACGGCCTTATGAGCAAGAAGCGTTTTATGGTGGAAAAGCTGGGATATACTGAGGAGGAGGCTGTGCAGGAGCTGATGGAAATCGAAAAGGAATCCTCTATATCCGCGGATATGGTCGACATGGCAGAGCAAGCCGGGCAGAAATCCGATTTCATGAGCCCCAGCGAGGAACCGGAAGCTAAGGAAGAGGACGAGGAAGCGGCGGAAGATGAATCCTAACAGGGGGTGTGTAAATGGCCAGATTAACCCCTAATGAGATTCTAAAGCTTTCGGAGCCGGTTGAGCAGGTTTACAGCAATATTGTAGACGCGCTTTTGATTAATATGGGAAAGCATTTCAATTCCGGCCACTCGCTTTCCACAGAGCAGTGGGAGATCCGAAAGCTTGCCGAGCTGGGACAGCTCAATAAAGAGAGCATTGAGATTATCGCTTCCCTTACCGGGCAAAATAAAGAACTGATCACTGCCGCCTTAGAAAACGCCGTATACATGGCGACAAAAGACATAGAGCCGGAGTTAAAAAAAGCCGTGCAAAAAGGCGCTATACAAAACGCTGCCGCGGATAACGTGATAGCCAGCCAAAGCATTGTGCAAGCCTTAAACGCCTATGAGCAGCAGGCAATGGATAAGCTGAACCTTGTCAACACCACTATGCTGGAAAGCACGCTTGCCCAATACCGGAAGGTGATTACAAACACGGTTAATATTGAACGCCAAATGAAAGCGGCGCAGGAGGTTTTGAATATTGCCACCGGGAAAGTGATAACGGGGACAGAAAGCCGCCAGCAGGCTTTAAGACAGGCGCTGTCACAAATACATAAAGAGGGCATCACCGGATTTTATGACCGCGCCGGGCGGAAATGGTCACCGGAAGCTTATGTCAATATGGATATTCGCACCACAGTGCACAACACAGCTATTGAAGCCGTCAAAACCAGACAGGAGGACTATGGGGTCGATATCTTCCGGGTATCAAGACACTCCGGCGCCCGTCCGCTGTGCTATCCGTATCAGGGCCGTTATTTTTCATGGAACAACAAAAGCGGAACCTTTACGGACGGCGAGGGAAAACGCCACCGCTACTCCCCTATTTCTTCTACAAGCTATGGAAAACCGGCCGGATTGTTTGGGATCAACTGTGGGCATCACCCGATCACCATGATTCCGGGTGTATCCATTCCGCGCGACAGGCCGGAACAGGACAAGGAAGAAAATGACAAGGTATATGCGGAATCCCAGGAGCAGCGCAGGCTGGAAAGAGAAATCCGCTATTCCAAGCAAAAAGCCGCCATGATGGAAGCAGCCGGAGACAAAGAAGGCTTTGAAAAAGAAGCCGTGAAAATTAGGGAAAAACAGGCTGATTACAATGCATTTTGCAAAAAGACAGGACGCACGAAAAGGCTTGATCGGGCACAGGTTTTTGACTATAATAAATCTGTATCTGCTAAGGCTGTTGCAGCGGCCAAACGAAGAGAAAAGCTTGAAACATCTCTACGCAGTAATCCTGTAAAATTGCCGGACGGAACCTTTTCTAAAATTACCGAAGGGACAAAAATTTCTGACATTGAAACTTTTGCAGGAAAAGGCTCTAAAACCGATCTTAGAGTAAAGAACTTCTTGGTTCAAAATTATGGTGGTTCTGCGGGAAACTGGCAGCACTCAAAAGGAAGAGGTTATATAGACACCGCAGACGGTCCTAAAAAAGCTGTTATCCACTGGTTTTATGAGGAAAATGTAGGCGCAAAAGAAATATTTGTGAAAGGCTGGTCGAAAAAATGAAGGTAAAATATAATGGTGATTATTACAAAGTCAGATTGCACAAAGGAAATGTTTACGATGTTATATCTGTTGAAAATGGTTGGTATGAAATCATAGGAGAAGATGGAGATCAAGGTTTTTTCCCGCCAGATGATTTTGAAATAGTTGAGTAGCCGCCCTGGAAATGAAAGGGTGGCTTTTTCACACCTATTTTTAAAAAAGGGGGACATCATGAACAAACAGAGATCCGCAGAAGAAACAATAAATGATCAATACAATGCAATGATGCGCGAATTATACATGCGTAAAGACGAAATTATCGGTGGCCGTTTAGATTGTCTTAGCAGTATTGCTATTAATATTGTAATAAACGGCTGGGACGATCCGCACATAATAATCAAACGGGAAATTACGGCGATTCCTAATATTTTGTAAGAAAGGAGTACACAATGGCAGAATGTAACCACGACTTTATCGGAACCGCTCAGCATATCAAATGCAGGCGCTGCGGCCTTGTTTTGAACGCTGAGCAATACAAGGAATATAAGAATCCCCAGATTAAAAAAACGGCTGGAAAACCCCGTCAGAGAAAGAAGGTGGAATAATGAATGAATTTCAGCGTCTCATAGCTTATCTGAAAATCCTGTATCATAACCTTACCACACTACACAGGAACCTGGTAAAAGACGACGCTTGGTTCGCTAACCACAAGCAGATCGGGAAATGGTATGAGGAGGTTTCTGACCAAATCGATGATCTCGTGGAAACCGGAATCGCTTTAGGCTATTTGGAACCGGGTATTAAAGAATCCGTCCTGGAGTTTTCCAACGACTGCTTGGCGGTTCAGCCGAGAGGACCGGAAGAAAGCTTTCGGTTGATTCTCGGGTACTTCCGAAGCGTGGCCGGCATGATGCAGGCAGCAGAAGCGGAGGTTCCCGCCTCTGTAGCCAACAAACTCCAAGAATATGAGTATGAGTGGAACAAAGAAGCCAACTTTAAATTAGCCGCAGCAATTGGCGAACACGCGCACGGAGGCAATGTGGAGTATGACGATGATTAGTCTTTAAAATTAAATAAAAACAGCGTCTTGCAGTTATTGCGGGGCGCTATTTTTATACCCATTTCGCCCCCGCAGCACGGCGTTAAACTGCGATGCAATCCGCCTATCGTTCTTAGGCGTTAAAGAAAGGAATGTATTTTATGGCATTTACAAGAAGATCACTGGGAGCTCTTGGCCTCAGTGAGGAACAGGTTGATAAAGTCATGGCGTTGCACGGTACCAGCATGTCGGATTTTATCCCGAAATCAGAATTACAGGAAAAAATTGACCTAGCGCTGGCAGACGCTCAAAAAAACGCTCTGCAAAATGTGAAGGTCAAAGAAACCGACGAATATAAGGCTGTAGCGGAGGAGCGCGATATGCTCCGCGCTTTAGGCGGTGACGATTTTTCGTCGGTGAAGCCCAAATTCCGTGAAACTGTCTATAAGATGCTCGAACGCGGGGAAAACGCTCCCGCAATCGCCGAGCAGTTAAAAACAGTCGCGGAAAAATACGAAGAATATTTTAACCCGACAGAACCCGCGCCGCCCTCTTCCCCGCAATTCGGAGCGGAGGTCAAAGGACAGATGCCGAGCGGAAAAACCGGATCAACCTTTGAAGATGTGTGGGGCCTGAACAAGAAATAAGAAAGGAAAATTATTATGGCATTTACACAGCTTGAATTAAACTACGCGACCGAATACTCTAAGGCAATGGCAAACGCTTATCCGTATTGGTCTTATTTCTCTGACCTCTACGGAAGCCCGAACAGCGCCACCTATAAGCCGATCAGCGGAAAGGCTGTGGCTGTTCAAAGCATGACCACCAGCGGCGCAAGAGCGGTAAACCGCGATCAGATCACAGGAACTTTCAATCGCAATTTCAACACCTCCGAGCAGATTCTTACCATGAGAATGGATCGGGAATGGGACACCCTGGCGGATCCTATGGATATTCAAGAGGATCCGATCGTCAATATCGCCAATATCACAAAGACGTTCAACGAATTCCAGAAGGTGCCGGAAATGGACGCTTACGCGGCTTCCGCGTTGGCTCAGGCGGCGAGCAGCTTCGGAGGCGTTGATGCTACGGCTCTAACCGCTGATAACATTCTGGAAACCTGGGATACCTACCTGGCGTATATGGTGAATCAGCGCGTACCCCGTGACCGTATCCGCGCCAAAATGACACCGGATACCTATAAGCTTCTGAAAGAGGCTGCCGGAATCACTCGTTTTGTGGAGGCTGATACTGGTATCCGCAACATTGACCGAAATGTCGGTAAGCTTGACGGCGTTGTCATTATGGAGGTCCCCAAAGATATCATGATGAGCGCTTACGATTTTACCGAGGGCTGGGCCTCTGCCACAGGGGCGAAGCAAATCAATCTATTGATGTTCGACCCCATTGCAATCGCCGCACCTGTTGTCTATGAAACCTCCATGATGTCCGCGCCTACCGCTCAGAGCAAAGGAAAATGGCTCTATTACGAGCGTTACTACTACGATGTGTTTGCCCTGAACCAGAGGCTTCCCGGCATCTTTGTAAATATGGCTTCCAACCCGGCTTTAGGCACCCTGAATATTACCACTTCCGCAGGCGCCGACAGCACTCATACCATCATCAATGGATTGGCTCCGGCTCCGTACGGCATGAAGTATGTTGCTAAAACCAATACAGGCGGAGCGGTAAGCGTGACTTATGGTCAGGCTCTTACAGACTGGACCGATGTTACTAACGGAGCGAGCTTTACCACAAAATCCGGCGATACTGTAACCGTTGCGCTGGTTAATACGACCAAGGGAAATATCGCCACTGCCACCGGCTCCGCGCTGGCTGTCGTAGGCTCTTAATCAAGAGGTGGGCTTATGGCGTACATCACATATCAGCAGTATCTTGACCTTTATGGTACATGCCCGATTTCTGAAGAGGAGTTTCCTGTGTACGCCGGACTTGCGTCTGATATGATCGACAGTATTACGCGATATAGAATTGTCAAGGGCGGGGGAATCTCCGCCCTCCCGTCTATACTTCAAACGCTGGTTCAAAAGGCTGCCGCGGCACAAGTGCTATACTTCACACAAATCGGGCTGGAAACCGTGCTGACAGGCCAGGCCGGCCAGTCTTTTACGGTGGGAAAGGTTTCAGTATCGGGCGGCGCATTGTCCAGTACAACCACAAAGCCCGGCGCTCTGATGGTCAGCCCTTTCGCGCTTTCCTTGCTTGAACAAACTCCGTTGATGGAAAGAGGTGTGCATGTATGCTCAGACCGATTCCTCAATCCCTTTTGGGGGATTTAGCAATTATTAAGGTTTGCACGGGAATGGACGCGTGGCAAAAGCCCGTATGGCAGGACTATGAGGTTTCCCGTGTGCATCTTCAGAACACCAACGAAGTGAAAAAAACAAAGGAAAACACCGAGGTCGTGCTGCGCTCTACGCTGTTCATTGACGCCAGGCTTTCAAAGCCCGCCCTGGATTATGATTCTCTGGCGGAACATTCCCAAAAGGCCGGAAAGCCTCTCCGGTGCGAAGTATTTAACTCGCAGGGTCAGAAATACGGCGAATATGAAGTGCTGACGGTTGACCCGGTTCCCGATGTCCCCGCGACCCGCGTCCATCACGTAGAATTGGGGTTGGTGTAATGAACGTTAAAATCACACGAAACATGGCCGCCATTCAGGCAAAAATTAAGGCGGGAAATTCTATGATGATCCCAGCTGTTACAGAATCCGTTGTTGAATACGGAAATATTTTTGTTCCGGTAGATCATGGAGTTTTAGAGGCATCTTCTTTGATTGGAACCACTCTTCCCGACACAGTGAGCCGGAAAGACTGGACACCAGAAGATCAGGAGAATTATTCCAATGCTTCCGGGAGTGATTTAGAAAAGGGGCAAGCTGTGTGGGATACTCCTTATGCGAAACAGGTTTATTACACTGGCAGCCCATCAAAAGATAATAATCAAGTGGCTTCTATTAAATGGGTTGAAAAAGGTGTAAACACCTACAAAAAGGAACTGGATCAAGTAGCGCAGAACGCCTTTTCGAAGGGAATGAGCAAAAAATGAGCGTATACGACGATGTTTTAACCGCAGTTATTGATCTTGCGGAGCAAACGGAGCTGTATTCAAAAATTGTGATAGGGCCTATGCCTCCTGAAAACGGTATTTCCATCGCGTGGGGATCCGGGAACTTAAATACCTTTCTTGACAAAAAGGCCGCCGTCTCCATGTCGGCGGTTTTAAACTGCAAAAATTCAGATCAAGAGCTTGCGGCGGACACGCTTGGAAAGCTTCACACGTTTTTGAATATGCGGAAGGACTACCCCTCCGCAGACCGCTTCCAAATCACAAATATAGAAACCACAGCCGCACCCGTCTATTTAGGGCGCGAAGAAAACAACCAATGGCTTTACGGCTCCAGCCTTGAAGTCAAATTTTATCTAAGGGGGAATTAATATGAAAGCTTACGGCTTGCTCACAATGTACAACCTGACCGCTTCTATCGGTGTATCCCAGGGATCGGAGCCGCCCGGCACCTGGACTTATGCCGAACTAGCCGAGGGATTTGACAATATCGCAGAGGCTTTGAACGAGGTTGTTCAGCAATACTTTTTCTTATCGGACAAGGGATTCGCGAAAAACCACGTTACGGGAATGGCCCCGGCGTTTACGCTCACTGGGAAGCGCGTTGTCGGCGATCAGGCTCAGGATTACATTTTCAGTAAGAAATACGGACTGGATACCGACCGGCAGTCTTCTTTCCAGCTGAAGTATACCAACGCTCAAAGCAAAGAGGTCACTATTACCTGTGACTGCACCTTCTGCAATATTCAGGAATGGTCCGGTGCCAGTACCGATGACAGCGCGATTTCTGTGGAAATCCGTTTCGACGGAAAGCCCACGATCACGCCGGCGGCCTAAATAACACAAGGGGGCGGTTTATCCTCCCCCTTCTATTTTTTATAAGGAGGATATCCTGATGTATACGCTTAGACAGAACGCTCTTTTTACTGATGAAATCGAGCTGCAAAAGAACGATGGAACCAGTGAGATCCTAAAAATTAAAATTGATATTCGTCCCGAGCTGGTAAAGAAATACCGGGAACTCCAAGTTCGGTTCGTGGATCTGCAAAAGCGTTCCAACAGTAACCCTGGAGACCTAAAGATTGTTGAAGATATTGGGAAAGTCGTTGTTGACGTGTTCTGCCTTTTATTCGGAGACGAGAATGCCAAAAAAATTATTGAATTTTATTCCGACGATTTTCAGCAGATGGCCTACAATCTTTTCCCGTATGTTCAAAACATTCTCATACCTAAATTTCAGGAGGTTGCCCGTCAAAGAAAACAAGCATTTAAGCGGAGAGCGTGGAAATGAGACTGTATTCCCCTCTGAAAAAGAGGGTCAAATATAAGTTTGTGCCCGTGCGTTTAAATACCTCTTTTCGAACAGTGCTGAAATGCTATCAAGTGTTCTCCGACACGCTTTTGACAGATTTTGAAAAGGCCGAGGCCTGCTTATGGCTTTTAGTAAAATCAAAATTATTTCTGAAAATCCTGAAGCCTGACAAAAAAGCGGCTCTTTTTAATCTGATCTTCAAGGAATTTATTGACGTGTCAGATAAAAAAGCCGGAGGAGAAAAGTATTTCGATTTTAATCAAGACGCATGGGCCGTCTATTCTTCCTTTATGCAGTGCTACCATCTCGATCTGCTTGGCGCTGACAAAAACCTTCATTGGTGGAGCTTTACGGCGTTATTTAACGGTTTGTCTGATGATACCAAGATCATGCAGATCATTTCAATACGTTCCCGCCCCCTCCCCAAACCAACAAAATACAATGCAGAGGAACGCCGGCAGTTAATCAAGCTAAAGCAGCTGTACAAGCTTAATCTGTCAGAGGAAGAAAGAAAAAAGCAATTCCAAGATGGGCTTGCAAAAATCGCTGTTGCACTGCACACCCTGGCAGAAAGGCCGTAACGGTGATGATCGTGGATAAAATTAAGTGTCCGTACTGCGGTTATGTGATGCCTTTAAAAGTTGATCCTGATGCGAAATGCAAGGGCGTTTGGATTAAGTGTAAGGGCCGTAACTGCAAAAAGGAATTTGAAATAAAAATAGGAAAAGTCAAGTAGTGCCATTATGTGCCGATGTCTGAGTAACAGATAGAGGCAGGTGGTACATATGGCAGATGACTTTCACTTGTGAGGTGATTTCATTGGCAGAAGGCGAAGTTGTATATGAAATTAGAGCTGATGATTCAAAAATAAAAAGCGACGTCTCTAAGGCGGAATCTACAATAAAAAGATCTGCCAAAAGTGCTGGAACCGCTGTAGAGCAAAGTGCGGACGACGCACAAGACAGTATTCAAAAAACCACAAAAGAAACCGGTGGTCTCTCCGGCGCTCTAAAAGATGTAGGTGAAAAAGCCACCGACGCTTTTGGAAAATTCAGCCCGGCTGGTGGCGCTGTTGGCGATTTAGTTTCTTCATTCTCTGGGCTTGGATCCTCTGGGTCTGCCGCGTTATTAGGAATTGGCTCCGCTGCTGTAGCCGTAGGCGGATACGCTGTATCTTCAGCAACTTCCATAGATCAAGCAATGAATCAATTCGCCGCGTCTACTGGAGTATCAAAGGAGTCTCTCGACAGCTACGAAGAAACTTTAAAAAGCATTTATACAAACAACTACGGGGAATCATTCGGAGATATTGCCGACGCTATGTCTGCTGTTACTCAACAAATGGGTGATTTAGACCAAGCTTCTTTGCAAAACATAACGGAATCCGCTTTTACATTGCGCGACACTTTCGGATACGACATAAATGAATCTGTCCGGGCAGCCAATGCAATGATGACTCAATTCGGAATTAGCGGCGATGATGCCATGAACTTAATCGCTACCGGCGCCCAAAATGGATTGGATTTCTCTGGAGAGTTACTAGATAGTATCAGCGAATATTCTGTGCAATTTGCAAAAGTCGGCCTTGATGCTGACGATATGTTCGCAATCATGGAAAGCGGAGCAGAATCTGGCGCCTTTAACTTGGACAAGGTTGGCGACGCCATTAAAGAAATGTCTATTCGTGTAGTAGACGGCTCGGCAACCACACAAGAAGGCTTTTCAGCTATCGGATTAAATGCTGATGAAATGGCAGCTAAATTTGCAGCCGGAGGAGATTCAGCCAAAGAAGCTTTCGACCAAACTATTCAAGCGTTGGCAGATATGGACGATCCTCTCGCGCAGAGCCAGGCCGGAGTGGCTTTGTTTGGTACTATGTGGGAAGATTTAGGGCCGGAAGTAGTTACAGCACTAGCAGGAATTCAGGATAGCGCTTATGCGACAGGCGAAGAATTAGAAAATATGAAAGACGTCAAATATGACGATCTTGGTGCAATGCTTGACGAACTCAAGCGTGGTTTCGAAATGCTGCTAGTTCCCTTGGGAGAAGCTTTGATTCCTTTGCTAAGCACCTTAATGGAATCCTTAAAGCCATTAATGGAAGTACTTGGCGAATCCCTAGCTCCTATTTTCGAACAACTCGGAGAAGTGCTTTTAGTGATCAGTGAGCCACTTGGGCAAATCGTAGAATTTATAGGACAAATTCTTGGGCTTGGATTACAGCTTATCAGTGAAGCGCTTACCCCAATTTTAGATTTAATTGCGCAGCTTTTGGAACCACTTATGCAGCTTTTAGATGGTATTCTAAATCCGCTAATGGGACTGTTCCAATCGCTTATGGAACCGCTTTTATCTTTGATCCAAGCCGCTCTGGAACCTTTACTTAGTCTTGTTTCCGCTTTAATTGAGCCGCTAATGAGCCTTGTTCAAGCCATCTTGCCTCCAATACAAGAACTTTTCTCCGCTCTTACCCCTATTTTAGAGACCTTGTTTTCCGCCTTAGAGCCTCTGTTTGATATTTTCTCCCAGATCGCCGGACTGATCAGCGATGTACTTGGCCCAGTAATTGAAACACTAGCTGGTATTTTCAGTAAAGTGTTAGGCGGCGCTATTGATGCGGTAATGCCGATTATCGAAGGCGTTATGGACGTTTTCGGCGGGTTGATTGACTTTATTACCGGTGTGTTTTCGGGCAACTGGGAGCAGGCTTGGAACGGAATCGTTGATATGTTCAAGGGAATTTTCAACTTGATTCCGACTATTGTCGAGGGAATTATTAACGGCGCTATCGCGATCATCAATGGTATTATTTGGGGGATCAACCAATTGACTGGGGCAATCGGCATTCCGGCGATTCCTGAAATTCCAAATGTATCGTTGCCCCGTTTTCATACAGGCGGTATTGTTGATTTCGCAATGGGAGAAGGTCCCGCCTTATTAAAGGACGGGGAAATGGTTCTGACGCAAAAGCAGCAGGCCGAACTTTTCGCCCTGGCCAACGGGAACTATTCAGACGCTGCAAATTCGTCTGTTATCGTAGTTAATTCTCCTCTTTATTTAGATGGAAAACTGATTACGGACAATGTAACGAAGCACCAGTACAATGACGTTATGGCAAAGAGGTACAAAGGATGACGGTTTATTTAAACAAAATTTCCCGCCCGGATATTCTTGTTGAAACCGGGGGATCGCTTGATGAAAACGAAGCCCATGTAACTTCATCTGCCCTGCGGATTTATATGCCGGCCGATTCAAAAGATATCGCCGCCTGCGATTATATCCAATTAATTGAGAATGACATTGTAATCTTTGCCGGGACTGTTATGGAAGCTGAACAAGAAAACCTGGATAACGTGGATCTGTCTTACAAGATATATAATCTCACCTTGACGAACAACTCCGATTATATAGCCAGCGTTTTTGTTGATATGACGTTTCCGTCCGGCGCCAGCGTTACCCAGATTTTAATGGGAAACAGACCGGGCCAGTCTTGGTATGATGCATCTCTCGGCGAGTTCTACGGCATTATTCCGGTTAGAGTGGAAAATGAAGGAATTACCGTCGGGGAAATTGACGATTTTACTGGAATAACCTTAAACAGCCCGGCTTACTTATGGGGACAGATTGTTTCCTCCGTGATAGATCAAATGGCAGATGTATGCGGGGCTTGGTGGGAAATCACCCCGGATAAGGTCTTCAATATGCGGTATACCTACAACCGAAACACCGCGCCGATCAGCCTTGATTCCGATTCAGCGGTTTATAACGTAAATGTCACCCGCGATTCTTTTACCATGTATTCCGCTGTCCGGGTGGTCGGCGGACAAAGCAAAGGCCAATATCAGGAATTCCAAATCAAAAGTAACGGGGAAACCGGACTTCGCTTTGAAAGGCTCTCGCCTCAAATCGTTAGATGCAAATATCCTCTGTACTCTATGAGTAATGCAATTCAAAGCGGAGCTACATCTTCAACCGTGCCGGCTAATGTAAAAATTGGATTCAACGGAATTGACGATGACGACGACACGGTACAGGCGTTAATGAGTTATGGCGGATATGAAATTGAAATGAAAGACGGTTACGAATGGCTTGATCTTTCAAACGGCGGGTATATCCAGGTTAATGGATATCCTTTAATCCAGGTCTACTCGCGGCTGGTTGATGGAGACCTAAGAGAAAAAATCAAAGCCCAAAGAGGCGGCTCCGGTATTATTGAATATCTGATCGAAGATGAAACCATAGTAGATTTTTCGGACGCTGCTTTAAATGCGGAAACATTTTTGCAGCGTGCTGCGCAGCCAGCCTTTACGATTTCATTTTCCACATTAATTCCCGGCTGGTCTGCGGGACAGCTTCTGACTGTAGATCTTCCATACTTTAATACATTTGGAAATTTTCAGGTGACTTCTGTTTCCGCTAAGAGTATCTTGTCTGAAGACAGCGGAACTATATGGGAATATTCGGTAGAAGCTTCCACCATTTCATACCGTGATAAAACAAAAACGCTATTTTTCCAGCCTAAAAAAATCACGTTCGAAATGGACGGAAGCCTCCCGGCTGCTGACGGCCAGTATATTAACGACGATATTAATATTCAAACTTATATTATGGCGTTTAAAACGCAGTCGATGGACTGGCGCACGTTAGAAGGAATCGCTCCCAGCTGGACCGTTTGGGAAGAAATCTTTCCTTCGTGGCTTGTGTTTGAAAAAGCCGCCAACGTAAACACCTGGAGCGAAATCGAAAGTACAATCAAAAACTGGCGCGGCTGGGAAAAAGCATATCCGTCTTGGTTTGTTTTTGAAGAACTCATAAAGGGGTGGTACTATTTGGGAAACTATTTAACGCCTTTTGCGAAACAAAAGCTGCTGAAGCTTATTCAAGGGCAGGGAGCTGCCGGGGATTTATCCGGAATTAATCTAGTATCAGATTTATATTTCACCACAGATGCATCAAGTAATTTTCATCTGCCGCCAGCAGATATTGTTGAAGTTAGTTCAACCAGTGTTACAGCCACTTATTATCTACTGCCAGATCAACTCCAGGAGAAAATATCCGGCCTGCAAATGTATTATAACGGCTCTCAACAAAACGAACCGATTCTTCAAGCCGCCGTTAATATAGACCGTTCTCCGGATAACCCGGAGGGTGAATTTGCTATGACACTCAGCGTCAGACATGCCATTTTATAAAGGAGGAGCACTATGAGTTATCAATCCACAACGCCAAATTTTGATTTACCGCAATGGGTATATTCTGACCCGCCGCAAATGAATGATTTTAATACCGCTTTCGCTAACATTGACGAAAAAGCTATACCAAATGATGAAAAAGGTGCAGCTAATGGTGTAGCAACCCTAAACAGCTCCGGCAAGCTGGCTCAAATGCCGTCTGCCTCTGATGTGGGAGCCTTACCAATTACCGGCGGAGAAATGCAGGGAGCATTAAAGCTGAAGGCTAATCAGTACGGCGGCAGCGGACCAGCGGACGAAAAATACGCATTAGACTGCCAAAATTCTAATATCGTTAATGTAAATCGTATCTTGACTGCCGACCCAGCGGGAAGCGCAAGCGAGGGGTGGGGCTTTCAAAGAGAAGGTGATCCAGATGCCTATGATGTTATTTGGGCTTCAAACGGCACCCTGTATTTTACCCCGGGCTTTAAATATAACACGCCTCCTTATCCAGCCAATCAAAGGGTTTTAGCCACAACAGATAATATCGCTTTAATGAATTATCTGCGGCAGGAATACAATAAGCTGAAAGAATCCGAGGGCACCCCTACTCTGAACGATATCATAAATGGATTTGGCTTTTGTTACAATGATTCAAGTAATGGAGCGGGCCTCGACGGTACATATCTTACAGTTTCCGGAATGCTTGATAACAAATACCGCTTGCAGCTTTTAGGCCAGTATAACGGGAGCAATTGGCTGGCCTATCGAACCAGGAACGGAGATGAGCAGAGCTGGAATCCCTGGCACAAGGTTTTGACCGACAACATCAACGCAACGATCAGCGCACAGCACGGCTACAGCGGCAGCGCTCTTCCGCAGATTTATGGAAACGGTTCAGTATTGCAATTATCATGGGCGAATAATTCCAGCGTAGGGGTTGTTCTGGGAAGCGGAGCGTTTAGAGACGCTGGAGACGGCAATATCAATTTAGGGGCCTCAAATCATAGATTCGCCACGGTATTTGCTAAAACAGGTTCCATAAACACTTCCGACCGGAACGAAAAAAATACGATTGCCGATATTGACCCGGAACAGGCTGAAAAACTCATTATGGGACTAAAACCCAGCACGTTCAAATTTAACGACGGCACCAGCGGAAGAACCCACTGGGGGATTATTTCTCAGGACATTGAAGAACTCCTTCCGCAGATCGGAATGACCGACATGGACTTTGCCGGATTCATCAAATCCCCCAAAACGGAGGATTATTACGAAGATGTTTCCGAGACTGTCACAGACGAGGAAACCGGAGAGGAAAAAACTGTAACCCGAAAAGAATTGAAAACCCGCGTTATTGAGGGGGAATATGTTTATGCTTTGCGCTACAGCGAATTTATTGCCCCTTTGATCTGCATGGTACAGAAGCAGCAAAAGCAAATTGAGAATTTAGAGCGGCATTTATCCGCTTTAGAAAACAAGGAGGAAGCAAAATGAAAATCATTCAAAATTTAGCAGACCCTTCCCGTTACTCCATCAAATGTCCTTATGCTATGACCCCTACCAGGGTAGTGGTTCACAACACCGCCAACGACGCACCGGCGGCGAATGAAATCGCCTATATGATTCGTAACGACAATGAGGTTTCTTTTCATTACGCCGTGGACGATCAGGAGGTAGTTCAGGGCGTGCCGGAAAACCGGAACACCTGGAACGCCGGAGACGGAAATGGCAAAGGCAACCGGGAGGGGATCGCCGTGGAGATCTGCTATTCCCTGTCAGGCGGTGAGAAGTTCACCAAAGCGGAGCAAAACGCCGCTGAGTTTATCGCTTCTATCTTAAAACGCTATGGCTGGGGAATGGACAGGGTAACCAAGCACCAGGATTACAATGGAAAATACTGTCCCCACAGAACCCTTGACCTGGGCTGGGACAGGTTTCTGAAGATGGTGGAGGTTCATTTAAACGGGGACAAGCCCGCGCCCTCCCCCACTCCAGCTCCCGCGCCCGAGCCGGCAAAAACGGTAGATGTATACTACCGGGTAAGAACCAAGGCGGACGGCTGGCTTCCCGAGGTGAAAAACCTTGAGGATTACGCGGGATTTACCGGAGCCGTCACTGATGTCGCTGTTCGTGTTTCCGCTGGTTCCGTAAAGTACCGGGTACATATTAAGGGCGGCAGCTGGCTTCCCTATGTGACCGGCTGCAACATCAACGACGCTGTAAACGGCTACGCGGGAAACGGTTTGGAGATTGACGCTGTTGAAGTGTATTATTACACCCCGGACAGCATCAGGCCGTATAAGAAAGCCAAATACCGGGTCGCTCCTGTGGGCGGAAGCTATTATCCCTGGCAGTATGACAATGAAACCGGAAACGGCCAGGACGGCTACGCGGGCGCTTTCGGAAACGCCATCGGAAAGCTTCAGATTGTAATCGAGTAAGGAGGGATTATCATGGCGCCGGAAAAGTGTATAGTAGATCCCTCCCGGGACTGCCTAGGGCTGGCAAAAGCGGAGATGCTGGAAAAGCAGATCGCGGAATACCGCCAGCAATCCAGAGAAACCCACTCGGAGCTTTACACCAGGATTACAGCTCTGGAAAAATCAGACGCGAAACGGGACGAGCAGTACGGCAAGATCCTGGACAAGCTCAACGACATGCAGGCGGATATTAACAAGGCTCTTTTATCCATTGCGGAGTTTAAGGAGAAATCCGGAAAACGCTGGGACAAGATTGTGGATAAGATTCTCCTTTTGGTTATTACAGCCTGCGTCGGATATATCTTAATCAAATTCGGACTGCCTGTATAATAAGGAGGAACTGAAATGAAAATCAATTGGAAGGTACGGTTTAAAAACCCCGTGTTCTGGTTCAACCTGGCAGCGTCCATTTTCCTGCCCATGCTGGCCTGTCTAGGCTTCAACTGGGAAGACATGACAAGCTGGCAGGCTGTGGGAAACGTGCTCTTACAGGCCGTCCAGAGCCCTGTAATCGTGGTGTCGGTTCTGGTATCTGTATGGAACCTGTTAAACGACCCCACCACAAGCGGCCTAAGCGATTCCAGCCAGGCGCTTTCTTATACCGAACCTAAGAAAAGCGAATAATAGAAAGACAGCCCCCGGGAATTTTCCTGGGGGCTTTTTTGTTTTAGGTATATTAGGGCATTTTTTTAGTTAAAAAACATATTGTAGAAAAGAGGCATTAGGTAAACGTTTATTTTTAACGCGTATTATTTCGGAATAATCGCAAAAACATATACAAAATGTAGTAAAAAGATGCTATAATAAAGGAAATATGAAAGGAGGTTTTCTTTTATGTCCTATAACGCGATTGATTTAGCTAGATATATTATTAGCAAATGCTCAAAAGAGCAGTGTCCTATTAGCAACCTTCAATTGCAGAAGATATTGTATTATATTCAAGTTGAATGGCTTTCCAAAAATAATGAACCCTTATTTAATAACGATATTTGCGCTTGGCAATTCGGGCCCGTAGTCCCAGATGTTTATTACTTATATAATGGCTATGGGGCTTCTAAAATCTTAAGTCAATATGATATTGAAATCCCTGATAAAATAAAAAATGTTATTGACCCCATCATAGTTGAAAAACGAACAAAACAACCCTGGGATTTAGTTGAGGATACTCACCGCAAAAATGGTGCCTGGGATACCATATATAACGGTGGTCAGGGAGAACGGTATGTAATCCCTATAGAATTGCTCAAAATAACGAACCTTCTCCCGCTTAACGCTAGCGGAATATAAAAGCGCGTTTTGCTTACAACCGCCGCTTGCCTGGCGCGGGGTATAAATCCAGGCTTGAACATTATAACTCCGCCCTCCTTTCCGTTTTCGGTGGGGAGGGATTTTTTGTGATATATTTACACTTATTTCACCATTTTTTAGAAATCACCCTATAATTAATAGGCGAGCGGTACAGTAAGGAAAGGGTGTAGCCTTATGTACAATAAAAAGGATTTGCTTGATTCTCTCGAAGTTATCAATGAAAACTTAAACACATTAATCCATAATCAAATGATAATCTACGGTGAAATCAAAAAACTTTTAGAAGCCCAGGGGATTAAAGAAAAAATCGATAAATTTATTATGCATTAAAAATATATCTTTTAAATGTATAGACCGCCATACATATTTTAGATATAATATTTAATTATAATAAATAACGTCTACTGTACCGCTCGCTCTATTAAAAACAATATGATCTATAAAAGTGCGGATATAATGGTTCTTATCCTCTATGGAAATACTAGCGTTTTGAAGATAAGCCGGGGCCTCTTTATGCTTCATACAGAATTCTTTTTTCTCTTTTTCTAAATCCTGTACTGGCTCTTGTTTTGCTTGTAATTCCTCTAAACGCTCCATGATTTTCTGCTTATTCGATTTATATTCCTCCAAGGTGTCCACTCCGTTTTCATAGGCTTCTTTAACACGGCGCAGCTTAATTTTTTCCGCTTGAATTTGACGTTTAATAAATTCTTGTTGATTCTCTCGGGATCCGCTCTTTTTAATCAACGTAATATCGCCGGATTCTAAATCTGTCTCTAACGCCGAGATCACCAGAGTATTAATTTTGTTCAAAGTAATACTATGAGATTTATTACATTGCCCATGTGCATAGGAATGACATTGTAATGAACCGGAAACGCCCATACAAAGAGTGCTTCCACAGTTACTGCATCTTACTATTCCCTGGAGCATAAACGGCTTTTTCGGATTTGATTTTCTCGCATACTTCGCGTACATTTTTTTTCGCTTTTTTAACAGTGCCTGTGCCTGCTCCCATGTTTCGTTTGAGATAAGCGGTTGATGTTCTCCATCAACGATCATACTATCCTCTAAATCATAATTTCGTTTCATTCTACCAGTAGGGGTCCAACGTATTTTTCCAATATATACCGGGTTATTCAAAATATAATCTATGTTTCGGTTTTCAAAGAAGTTTCCCCTATGTGTCCTAACTTCCATTGTGTTTAGTTTCATAGCGATTTCACGAGTTCCCATACCGCTAATAAAATCATCGAAAATCATTTGCACGAAGGGCGCTTCTTTTTCATTTGGAATATATTGTTTGTTTTTTATATCATATCCAAAAGCTGGTATACTGACCGGCTCTCCCCTGCTCGCTTTTTCGGTCATACCACGCTTCACTTCTCCGGAAAGCCGAATAGAATAATATTCGTCTGTCCATTCAATAATCCGCTCAATTAAAGAACCGAACGGCCCCTCAACCAGCGGCTCCGAAATGCTAACCACATCAATTTTATTTTCTTTTTTTAGAAGCGCTTTGTATACAATACTTTCCTCCTGATTTCTTGCAAAACGGCTGTACTTCCAAACCAGTATAACTTGAAACGGCGCTGGGGTTTCTTTAGCCTTAGAAATCATGCGTTGGAATTCCGGCCTTTTATCCGCTCTTCTGCCACTGATACCATCATCTCGGAAAATAAATTCTTCCGGCAAGATAAAGCCGTTATTTTTTGCGTAATCTCGGATTAACTTAATTTGACTTTCCGGGCTGTATTCCTCCTGATCGTGGGTACTCACTCGAATGTAAGCCGCCGCTATTTTTAAGTTTTCCATTTCTGAGCACCTCCAGGTAAAAATAAAACTTAAGTTTCCCCCACCGATTGCAGCCGGTGGGGGATTATTCTTTTAACCCGATCGATTTCGATTTCTTTAAAACAGATAATTGAACTTAGGCAAAATTTGCACTCTTGTTGGCAATGCGACCTCCATAATAATTAATTATCTAAAGCCGCTAATTCTTCTGGTGTACGATCCACAGATATCACCTTAGTTTCAGTTTTTACCGTTCCGTCCTTAGTTTGAATATAAAAGCCAGTGCGCCCGGATTCTTTTGCAACTATGCGGAACCATTGATTTTTCCCTGACTGATCTGTGAATTGAATATCTGCGATTTCAGGTTTCACAACAACGATTTCCAAATCTTCCACATTGTAATTATCGGTGTTGACTTCAACCCAGCTAAGAACTTGGCCCCCTATTTCTTTAATTCCGAAATTGTCTGATTCTCCAAATTCCAAAGAAGATATTTCATCCGAGTTGCTTTGCGAAGATTCAATAGTAGAACTTGGCGTTTCATCTGCCGGTTTCAGGTTGCCAGTTAGCGCACAAATTATGTAAATTATAACTAGTGCGGCCACGATAGTAATGATAATGATAGCAGTTTTTTTCTTTTTGGGTGTCATAATTATCCTCCTAAATGTTGACATATTTTCCAAATATGCTACAATTTATTTTGGTGTGTGATTGCTTGTCACTATCCAGATTTCAGGCCGTTCAGAGTTGCCGCTCTGGACGGTCATTTTATTTTTGTCAATGTGCTAATAATTCACGTTCCAATTTTGGGAAAAATATTTTCAAAACCTCTTGATTTTAAATTTTTGTGTGCTATAATAAAGGCACAAACACAGAACTAACGTTTGCTTATCGAGAGGGGGTTCCGCAGCCTAATGAACGGAATATGGAATAATTTACCTATAGAATTTCCTGAAAAAACCAACTATAATGAAGCTACAGAAACAAATTTAGAGAAGGAGGCTGCGAAATGTGCTGAGATTGAAATTCAAAACATACCTCAAAATGTACTTGAGTTAGCTAAAAGAATTTGCTTACGTAAAAACTCAGAAAAAGTTATGCAAGAATTAATCGGGATCATTGAAAGAAATGTCCAGAATGATGCTAATAGCGTCAAGCACTTCTAATTGTTTTTCACTAATATCTTCTCCCATCTTTAAATATCCAGAAGAAACTAGTGCTTTGTAAAGCAACAACGCCTTTGCCTCTATATCGGATTTTTCCGGTATAGAGGTCTTTTTTTGTGAAAAACCGGTTTCTAACAATTCGTCTCCAGATGTATTTAAAATTTCTGCTAATTGTTTTATTTTGGCTACATCTGGCTGCCTTTTCCCCGTTTCATAACCACAATAAGTGCTATTGGTAATTCCCATCAAATCAGCAATTTGTTGCTGAGTATATCCCCTGTTTATTCGTGCTTTTTTTAGTTGTTCCTGAAAACTCATGAACACACCTCATTTCAATGATCATATACTATCATTATATTGGCGATTCGTCAAGTTTTTTTACAAAAAGTATTGACTTATTGGCAAATCGCTGATATTATATAGTTGTAAGTTGGCACTTCGCCAATAATAGGAGGTGAAAAAATGTACGCAAACCTACTCGGCCAAAAAGCTATTCATCATCTTTCGGATTATGAAATGGGAAAAATCATTGGGGTTAGCCGCAATTCCTTTTCTCAAAAAATAAAAAGCGGCAGATTTACGCCTTCAGAATGTATGGCGTATTGTAAATATTTTAAAAAGAGTTTTGATTATCTTTTTGCAACTGATGACGAAAAGGAAGCGGGATAACCCATAAACCAGCTTTAGCTATTGAATTCTGGTAAAAGAAAAACCGCCTGTGGTGGTGTCACAGACGGCTTTCCCCCATTTTTGTTTACCCAAAACTTTTGCACCTGTTTGGGCGCTGTGTAGCGTAGCACTGACGTTATTACTGTAACGAGGTTACGACCCCCGATGTACTACATACCAAACAGGACCGCACTTTTACCACACGGTTTCTGTCAAAATCCGCATCACTTAAGCAGAATGGTACTGCTCAATAATAGCCTTAGCATCTGCGATCCGGCGATTTGGGAACCGGCAATCTCAAAAGTTTGGTCAATCCGACCACGCTCCTTTCAATTACCTTTACGGCTTAGACAAATTATAGGGAATCTTTTGCCAGAACTCAATAGCTAAAGCAAAAAAATAGCCATAAGGAAGCGGGGTGAGGACATGTTAAAAGATGTATCCACAAAAGAATTAGTCGAGGAGCTTAAAACTCGAGAAGGCGTCTCTGCTAAAATAGCGGAACCCTACCAAGACTTATCAGTCAAAGTAAATGGTCCCGCTATTGTGATGGTCATTATTGATTAACCTATCCGTAAATATGAATATGAGTTTTTTATATATGCGTGAAAGTATTTACCATGTGAACTTGCTGACATCAAGCCATGATAAGCCGATTCCGGAACATTAGAATATTTATACAGTCCTCCGGAATTAAAACGTATGTATAATGTACCATTTTCGTATCCGACACTTGCGATATCGGAAGAACTTACTGGGATCATATCCATAATCTCACCTCCTCCCTATTGACATTTTACCACTCGTTGGGAGGACAGGCAATCAAACCAAAATAATAGACGCACTCAGGCGGCGGAAAGAAAGTACGCTTGAAAACAAGCACTCAATTTTATATTCCCTCATAAGATGAATCGAGGTGATACATAATGGGAAAACGTGAAATCTATACCGTAAACTCAAAGCTAAAGCATGATAACGGCGAAATAGAAATAGTCGCAACTAAAAAAATAGCTTTGGAAAAAATTAATGGTAAATGGGTTTCCACTATCATACATGAAGAACGTTTTATGCCAAAAGAAGAATGGCAAGCACACGTTGATCGGTTTATGGAAAGAGGAAACATAGTTATTTCAAATAATTTTTATAGGGACATGGCAAATTAGACATGTCCTGGTAAGGAGGACAAGCACATGAACGCAGACAACAGAGAAAGAGTTCGGAAAATAG
>ERZ826396.964-NODE-964-length-36589-cov-9.785761_pt1 | contig 36589 bp, 38 predicted proteins | sample MGYA00519926_ERZ826396 | MGnify/ENA primary metagenome ERZ826396 (study PRJEB31778, sample SAMEA3449230) | human gut metagenome | biome: human gut; feature: human-associated habitat; material: faeces | place: United Kingdom | collected 2010/2012 ... | reverse complement strand
TGGAAAAAGACGCGGCTGGCTGCCGCGCCTTCAACCGTAACTATATTGTAGGAGGTAATTCTAATATGACTATCGTAGAAATGCGCGATAAGCGCGCCAAGCTGTGGGCTACCATGCAGGGATTCCTGGATACCCACCGCACTGCAAAAGGTGTTCTCACCGCCGAGGACGACAACACCTACAACAACATGGAAAAGGAACTGAATGATCTGACCAACGAGATCCGCCGAATGGAACGCAGAGACGCCATTGAAGCGGAACTGAAAAAGCCCGTGGGTCAGCCCCTCACCGAAAAGCCCCAGAACGCTCCCAAGGATAAACCCGGCAGAGCTTCCAACGCATACCGTGAGGACTTTGGTCTGCATCTGCGCGGCAAGCAGCTTATTCACAATGTCCTCAGTACAGGTGTAGACGCAGACGGCGGCTACCTTGTACCGGAGGAGTTCGAGACCACGATTGTCACCGCACTGGATGAAGCCAATGTGATCCGTTCTCTGGCGAAGGTAATCACTACCAGTGCTGAGCGCAAGATTCCCATTGCTGCAACCCATTCTGTGGCTCAGTGGACAGCGGAAAACGCTGCCTACACGGAGAGCAATCCCACCTTTGCCCAGAAGCAGATCGACGCCTACAAGCTCACCGACCTGGTGAAGGTCAGCACCGAACTGCTCCAGGACAGCGCATTCGACCTGGAATCCTACATTGCCCAGGAGTTTGCCCGTGCTTTTGGTATTGCTGAGGAGCAGGCATTCTGCGTCGGCACCGGCACCGGTCAGCCTACCGGTATCTTTACCGAAAGCGGTGGTGAGGTTGGTGTCACTGCCGGAAGTGCAACCGCCATTTCGGTGGATAATCTGATCGAACTGGTCTACGCGCTGAAATCCCCCTACCGCAGAAACGCCAAGTTCCTGATGAATGACGCGACCATTTCCCTGATCCGCAAGCTGAAGGACCAAAACGGCGCATACCTGTGGCAGCCCTCTGTCCAGGCAGGACAGCCGGACCGTCTGCTGGGTTATGAGATTTACACCAGCCCCTATGTGCCGACCGTTGAAGCCAGCGCGCTGACCATTGCTTTTGGTGACTTCAACAACTACTGGATCGCCGATCGCTCCGGCAGAACGGTTCAGCGCTTGAACGAGCTCTATGCCGGAAACGGTCAGGTCGGCTTCATCGCAACTGAGCGCGTAGACGGTAAGGTGATCCTTTCGGAAGGCATCAAGCTGCTGAAAATGGGTGCTTAATAAGGAGGCAGCGGTCATGGAGGAACTGCTCCAAAAGGTAAAACAGAATCTGATTCTTTCCCATGCGGCGGACGATGAGCTCTTGAAAGCATACATCACCGCCGCTGTTTCGTATGCGGAAAGCTATCAGCATTTGGAGAAAGATTACTACCAGGCAAACCCCATGCCGCCCACCACCGAACAAGCTGTCATCATGCTGTCGTCCCATTTCTATGAATCCAGGGACGGCAGCACTGGCGGCTTTTTTGCTGATAATGTCCAGGCCGGGCAGCAGGTCTGGAACACGGTCAACCTTCTGCTCCGGCTGGATCGGAGGTGGCAGATATGAGTTTTGGTAAAATGAATGGCTTTGCAGAACTCATTGCCACCAAAAATGTAAAGGACAGCGAGGGCTTCTCTACTACCGTAGACGAAGTCCTCGCTTCTATCCGTGTGTATCGGGAAGGTCGGCATGGCGGTCAAAGATGGGCAAATCTTGCCGCATTTTCTGAGGCAACCGACCTATTCCGCTTCCGCTGCATTCCCGGAGTTGAGATTAAGACGGATCAAATCCTCATTTCAGACGGAGACCGCTTTGAGATCATCTCCGTTGAGGATGTGAAGGGCCGTGGAATGTACACGGAGGTGTTGGCAAAAAAGGTGGTGGCAAAGGGTGGCTAAGGTACAAATGATGATGCCGGAAGACTTTCTCGTCAAACTCTCTTCCCTTGGAAAAAAGAGTGATGAAATATGTGAGAAAGTTCTGGAAGCTGGCGGCGAAATCGTTCTGGAAAAGACAAAAAGCAACCTCGCTTCAGTTATCGGTTCCGGTACAAAGTACGATTCCCGCTCCACGGGTGAACTGGAACGCTCCCTGGGGCTGTCCTCTGTCAGGATGGACAAAGACGGCAACCACAACATAAAAGTCGGTTTTTCGGAGCCAAGAAGTGACGGAGACAGCAATGCAAAGATCGCAAACATTCTGGAATACGGCAAACACGGTCAGCCTGCTAAACCTTTTTTGAAGCCAGCCAAAACGGCGTCAAAAGCTGCCTGTGAGACAGCCATGAAGCAGAAGTTTCAACAGGAGGTGGATAAGCTGTGAGCCTGCTATCTGATTTGACAAACCTGGTTGAAACGCTGGATATTCCGGTGGAGACCGGGGTGTTTTCTGATACCGCACCGGACAGGTACCTGGTACTCGTACCGCTTTCCGATACCTTCGATATCCATGCGGATAATTCTCCGGGTATCGATGTCCAGGAGGTGCGTATCTCCCTATACACGAAGGGCAGCTACACTAAAGAGAAGAACGCTCTTATAAAGCTGCTGCTCTCTCACGACTTTACCGTAACAGGCCGAAGCTATATCGGCTATGAAATGGAAACCGGCTATCACCACTACAATGTGGATGTGGCTCATTATTACGAAATGGAGGATTGATTATGGCTACAATTGGCCTTGATAAACTCTTCTACTCCAAAATCACAGAGGGTGAAAATGGTGATGAAACCTATGAAACCCCTGCGCAGCTGGCCAAAGCCATGACTGCCGAACTGTCGGTGGAACTGGCAGAGGCTACGCTGTATGCGGATGACGGAGCGGCAGAGATTGTAAAGGAATTCAAATCCGGCACCCTTTCCCTGGGTGTGGATGATATCGGTGCAACTGCAGCATCGGATTTGACGGGTGCGGTCATCGATGAAAATGGTGTCGTGATTTCCACCAGCGAGGATGGCGGTGCTCCCGTTGCGGTTGGCTTCAGGGCAAAGAAATCCAACGGCAAGTATCGCTACTTCTGGCTTTACCGAGTGAAGTTCGGAATCCCGGCTACGAACCTCACCACAAAGGGCGACAGCATCACCTTTTCCACTCCCACCATCGAGGGGACGATTCTGCGCAGGAACAAGGTGGGCGCCCAGGGCAAGCACCCCTGGAAGGCAGAGGTCACCGAGGGCGACAAGGGTGTATCCACCGACACCATCACGAACTGGTACAAGCAGGTGTACGAGCCGTCATATGCGGCACTGCCTGCAGCAGATTAAGGAGGACTAACAGATGGAACAGGAACGCTCAGCAAATATTCTGATTGGCGGTGAGGAGTACACTTTACTGCTCACTACCAAAGCCACAAAGGAAATCGCCGGACGGTATGGCGGTCTTGAAAACCTGGGTGAAAAGCTGATGAAATCCGAGAACTTTGAAATGGCGATCGGAGAAATCGTGTGGCTGATCACCCTCCTGGCAAACCAGTCTATCCTTGTGTATAACCTGAAAAACAAGGAGAATCCCAAGGATCTGCTCACCGAGGAAATGGTGGAGCTTCTCACTGCCCCTGCAGATTTGGCGGGCTACAAAACCGCCATCACCGAGGCTCTGTATAAGGGCACCAAGCGTAACATCGAAAGTGAGACCGATACAAAAAACGCACAAGTCGGGTAACAGACGAGGAACTGTTTACCCGGCTTCTTTATTATGGCATCGCTCACCTGCATCTTTCCATGGATGAGGTGTGGCTGATGCCGTTTGGTTTGCTCTTGGATTTGTGGGAGTGCCACAAGCAGTGGAACGGCCAAGCAAAGCCCAAGTGTGAGCACTTTATTGACGATATCATCCCGGATGGGATTTAAGAAGGAGGTGGTCATTTGGCGGATAATTTCGGTCTGAAAATCGGACTTGAGGGTGAAAAGGAATTCAAAAAAGCCCTCTCCGAAATCAACCAGTCCTTTAAGGTTCTGGGATCTGAAATGAAGCTGGTTTCCTCCCAGTTCGACAAAAACGACTCCTCCGTTCAGGCACTCACGGCAAGAAACACTGTTCTGAACAAAGAAATCGAAGCCCAGAAGCAGAAGATTGAAACCCTTCGTTCGGCTCTCGACAACGCTTCCGCTTCCTTTGGAGAAAATGACCGCCGCACACAAAACTGGCAGATTCAGCTGAACAATGCCGAAGCCGCTCTTAACGATATGGAGCGGGAACTAAAACAGAATCAGGATGCCATTGACGCAGCCGGTGATGAATTTCAGGATGCCGGAAAACAGGCGGACGGTTTCGGTGATGAGGTGAAAGGTGCGGCAGATGATGCCGACAAGTCCTCCGGCAAACTGGAAAAGGTCGGCTCTGTCATGAAGGGTGTGGCAGTTACCATCGGTGCTGCCGTTGCCGCTGCCGGAGCTGCGCTGGTGGGGCTGACAAAGAGTTTCCTCGACCTTGCCGAATCTACCCGTGAATACCGGGAGGATCAGGCGAAGCTGGATGCCGCCTTCCTCACCGCAGGCTTTACCGCTGAACAGGCCGGTGAAGCCTACACCGGATTTTACTCCATTTTGGGTGAAGAAGACCGAAGTGTGGAGGCAGTCAACCATCTGGCAAAACTGTGCTCTACCGAAGAAGAACTGACACGATGGACGGACATAGCTGCCGGTGTCTGGGCAACCTTTGGTGACAGCTTGCCGATTGAGGGTCTTACTGAAGCCGCCAATGAAACTGCGAAAACCGGTCAGCTGACGGGTGTCCTGGCAGATGCGCTCAATTGGGCGGGAGTCAATGAAGAGGATTTCCAGTCTGCCCTGGACGGCTGTAACACCGAGCAGGAACGGGCGGCACTGATTACCGATACTTTAAACGGTCTGTATCAGGAAGCCGCCGAGAATTACAAGGAACTCAATGGCGATGTGATGGACGCACAGCGGGCGCAGGCTTTGCTTACCGATGCCTATGCCCAGCTTGGTGCTGTTGCAGAACCCATTATGACCACCTTGAAAACAATGGCGGCGGATGTGCTTACCGCCATGCTTCCCTTTGTCTCTCTGATGGGTGAAGGACTGCAAGGAGTTCTGAATGGGACCGCCGGGGCGGCAGAAACCTTTGCAGAAGGCGTTTCCGGTTTGGTGGAGGTTTTGATGGAAAAGCTGTCCACCATCCTTCCTATGCTTGGTGAGGCACTGCTCGCCAGCCTCCCGGTCCTTCTGGAGGTCGGCATCAGCATTATTACCACCCTGCTTACCGGAATTACCGAAGCATTACCGGAACTGGCTGCAGCAGCCTTGTCCATTATTATGCAGCTGGTAAACAGCCTCATTGAACTGCTCCCGCAAATTCTGCAGGCGGCTGCACAGGTGATTGCTACCCTTGCGACCGGTATTGCAGCAGCACTTCCCACACTAATTCCCACCCTGGTGCAGGTGGTCATTCAAATCGTACAGACTTTGATTGAGAACCTGCCCTTAATTCTGGACGCAGCTCTTCAGCTGATCACGGGATTGGCACAGGGGATCTTGAACGCACTGCCCGTGCTGATTACGGCTCTGCCGGAAATCATCAACGGGATCGTGACCTTTTTGCTGGATTCAATTCCGCAGATTATTGAAACCGGGATACAGCTGCTGACCTCTTTGGTGGCGGCTTTACCTGATATCATTACTGCCATCGTGGAAGCGATCCCCCAGATTATTGACGGGATTATCAACGCCGTGCTGGATGCCATCCCCCTGATTATCCAGGCGGGCATTGATTTACTGATTTCCCTGATCCAGGCGTTGCCGCAAATCATCACAACCATCGTGCAGGCAATCCCGCAGATTATCTCCGGTATCGTAAACGCTGTCATCGGGAACATCGATAAGATCATTATGGCCGGTGTTCAGCTGTTCGTTTCACTCATTGAAAATCTCCCCACCATCATCGTGGAGATTGTGAAAGCCGTACCTCAAATCATCACCGGGATTGTAAAGGCGTTCGGATCGCTTATGTACAAAATCGTGGAGATCGGCGGCAACATCGTCAAGGGTCTGTGGGATGGTATTACTGGTCTTGCGTCCTGGCTGTGGGATAAGGTGTCCGGCTGGATATCCGGTATTTGGGACGGTATCTGCAGCTTCTTTGGCATCAACTCGCCTTCCAAAGAAATGGCTTGGGTTGGTGAAATGCTGGTGAAGGGTCTTGCCGGTTCCATCGACGACAAGGGTGATGAGGCGGTGAAAGCTGCAGAGGGCATGGCAAAAGACATCGACGGTGTGATGACCGACCTTGCCCACGATATGCAGACCGCTCTGCCTACAGACTTTGATGTGAGCGGCAATATCCGCTCTTCCGTCGGCGGCATTCCCGGTGGCACAGCCTCCGGGCTTTCCCTTGTGCTCAACATTACAAACTTTAACAATTACTCTACGGAGGACATCCGGCAGCTGACCAATGAGGTCATGGAAACTGCCAGCCAATTTACGATGCGGAAAGGAGTGGTATTTGCATGACTTTTTTCACCTATAACGGGATTAGTTCTGCTGATTTCGGTCTGCATATTGAGAGCAAAAATATCTTTTCCGCACCGGAATATGACATCTCTTTTCAGTCTATTCCCGGCAGAAGCGGTGATTTGATTGTTTCCAATAACCGCTTTGCCAATGTGAAGGTGACCTACACCGTTTTTGTGAGACGGAATACAGTCGAGGATTTATCCGACCTGCTTCGTGCGGTAAAAGGCTGGCTCTATACGGAGCCTGACCGATATCACGAGATTACTGATTCCTACGATTCGCTGTATCTGCGGTATGGGGTTATCAGCGGCTCACTGGATATTGAAGATCAGCTGAATAAAGTCGGCTGCTTTACGGTCACCTTCAATTGCAAGCCGTACCGGTATAAAAAGGATGGACTTCTGGAAACCTCGGTGACAAGCGGCAGCAGTCTGTTTAACCCGGAAGTCTTTTCCGCAAAGCCGCTCATCACTCTTACAGGGAACGGTGACTTTACGCTGACGCTTCAAAACGGAGGGTATAACCGTTCATGGCAGTTTAAAGGCATTGAAACCGGTGTGACCTGCGACAGTGAGCAGATGAATTTCTACTTCGGCACGCAGCTTCTGAATGACAAGGTGACGGGTGAAGGCTTTCCGCAGCTCCCGCCAGGTGAAACCGTTTTGACGGTGTCCGGTGACGTTGCCGTTACCGTTCAGCCAAGGTGGTGCTGCTTATGATTCCGGTTCTGTATCCGGCAAACAGCACCAGCTTCACCACCTTTGGCTTGGGTGCGCTAACCGATACGCTTTCTTGTGAGGTCACGGAGGAGCGAAACGGTGTATTTGAATGCATACTCAAATATCCCATTACCGGTCAGCACTATAAGCTGATTGCAAAAGAACGGATCATTAAGGCAAAGCCAAACGATACTGGAGAGCCGCAGGCGTTTCGCATCTATCGAATCACTAAGCCGCTGGACGGTGTGGTTACGGTATATGGTCAGCACATTTCCTACGACCTTGCCAATGTCCCTGTGATGCCGTTCTATGCAGAAAGCCGTTCTCCGTCACTGCTTTTGAATCAGCTTCTCGCCGGGGACAGTCGGTTCACGGGCTGGACGGACTACTCAGAGGCAAAAGAGTTTTCCGTTACAACCCCTAAAAGCGTCCGTGCTTGTCTGGGTGGCACAGAAGGGTCCATGCTCTCTAAATGGCACGGTGAATTTGAATGGGATAACTTTACGGTGAAGTTCCATTCCCATCGCGGTGAAAAGACCGGTGTTGTCATTGAATACGGCAAAAACCTCACCTCGCTGGAACAGGACGAGGATAACAGCGGCGTATATACACAGCTTCTTCCTTACGCCGTATATACACAGGAGGGCTCGGAAACAGAGACGGTTGTCACGCTCCCGGAACAGACTCTGCCCATCGTATCCGAGGAGATGGTGCGAAACAAGACGCTCATTCTTGACCTGACAGACAGGTTTGAGAGCGGCACTGACATCACCGAGGATGCTTTGCGGGCAGCCGCAAACGACTACATCAAGGAAAATCCACTCGGTGCAACTGTTCCCACCGTCAAGGTGGCGTTTGAGCCTCTATGGAAACAGCCGGAGTATTCGGCGCTCCTGGAGCGTGTGCGTCTCTGCGACTCTGTCACTATCCGGCACACCGCCCTTGGGGTGAATGTGTCTGCAACCGTGATCGAAACCGTGTATGATTCCCTTGCAGAGCGGTATGTGAGCATTACTCTGGGAAACGAAAAATCCAGTATGATTACCACGCTCTCCGAGGTACAGTCCTCTGTTGGAAAAGTAGAGTCAGCGGTTGACCGTTTTCCCAAACTCCTGCAGACCGCCATCAGCAATGCCACCTCTCTGATCACCGGCCAGACCGGCGGCTATGTGGTGCTGCACGGGGACGAAACCGGGAGGCCTTATGAACTTCTTGTTTTGGATGCTCCCGCCATACAAGACGCTGTCAATGTCTGGCGGTGGAATGTGAATGGGTTAGGATTTTCCAGAAATGGCTACAACGGTCCGTATGAAACTGCCATCACCGCCGATGGGCAGATTGTGGCGGACTTTATCACTTCCGGTTCGCTGATTGCAAACATCATCAAGGCGGGGGTCATTCAATCACAGGACGGCTCATCCTATTGGGACTTGGAGACGGGCGAAGTCGTACTGCGAGCCTATGCCACAAACAAGCAGGTCACGGAAGTCAGCGACCGCATTTCAGTGATTGAAGAACAGAAAATGCTCCGGCTGGTGATTAACTCATCCAACGGGAGCATTTTCAAAAACAACAATATCCAAACCACGCTTTATGCCACGGTTTTCTCATGGGACGAAAATATCACAGATACCCTTGACGACAACCAATTCATATGGACAAGGGTGTCTGATGATACCGAGGCCGACAAGTTGTGGAACAGCGCGCATTTCGGCGGAACAAAGTCTATCGAAATTACATCCGATGATGTCAAAGTTAGAGCAACCTTCTTCTGTGACCTCATCGACACAGCTACAAGAAACAGCCTGCTTGGCTGAATTGAAGGAGGAATTTTCATGAGCAAAGCACAAGGGCAATTTACAATCATCGATTATAATGATGCACTTACCCTAACCGGATATATCGGCTCGAATCTTGCAAAGACACAGATGTATAACCCTGACAACGACAGCTATTCGCCGGACTGGACTTCGAAAAATCTTGTCTTGACTCCGAGCCTCTATGTCATCGGTACAACCACCGACCAGATCACGTCCTCGGCGGTAACCTCTGTAAAATGGTATATCGGCAGTTCCACAACTGCAATCACTTCTTCCGGCAGTTATGCCCTAAGTGGTGCGAAGAGTCATATTTTGACCGTTAAGGGAAATGTAATGGCAGGCCTGCCCGGTATCGATTACCGCTGTGTCGTCACTTATAAGGACGCATCCACGGGCCTGTCAATTACGCATCCGCTGACGATCAGCTTCTCACGCGTGGTAAATGGAAGCGGCATTGTCGACCTGCTCGTCACCACGCCAAGCGGAAATGTGTTCAAGAATTCTGAGGTTGCATCGCTTACGGCAAAGGCGGAACTGTGGCGCGGATCTACGGTTGATACAACTAAAGTATCCTACAAATGGGCGGCTATGGACGCATCCGTCACATCGACCGCCTCCACAGGTTATGATGCTGATTTCGGTATTGGCTGGCGGAAGCTGTCTGATGCCACAGGCAGATATACCGGAACCTCCTCCAATACCATCACAATCTACGCCGCCGCAGTGGACAGTTATGCCGTGTTCAAATGCTGTGCGCAGGATACAGATTCCGCTTCTGCTTCTTACAACACAAAGTTTTTTGATGTTGCAACCTTCATTGACAACTCCGACCCGCTTCAGATTATTGTCACTTCCACAGGCGGTGATGTGTTTAAAAACGGCCAAGGCTCAACAGTGCTGACCGCCGTATGCTATCAGGCCGGCGCAGAGGTAGATGCGGCAGGCGGCGGTACCTATACCTGGACGAAATACAATAAGGATGGCGCTGTCGACACCTCCTGGGGCACAAACGGTTCCAAGAGCGGCAAGACTCTGTCTGTGTCCAGTGCGGATGTGGACACAAAAGCAACCTTTATGGTCGTTGTAACGCTCTGAGGGGGTGATGAGATGATCGCATCCGCCCAATTTACCATCATCAGCATCTGCGATGTGGTCACCTCGGCATCTCCGCCTGAAAATCCGTATGAAGGCCAGCTTTGGGTGGATACCTCGGTGTCTCCGCCGGAGACAAAAATATGGAACGGAAACGCCTGGGTGGTGCAGAATGACATTGAAACGATCCGCACCACCATTTCCATCCTCACGCAGAAAGATGCGCAGTTTCAGCAAACCATCGAGGGTTTAAACAGCTATGTGGCAAGCCTTACCGAAACAGTAGAAACGGTTTCAAGCGATCAGGGCGTTCTGGAGGAACGTGTGCTGAACTCCGAAAGCAAGCTCTCACAGCTTGAGCATACGGTGGACGGGCTTTCACTCACCATGCAGGAACAGTACATCGGCGGCATCAATTATGTGCAGAATTCCTCAGGCCTAAACGGCATATCGGATGACTGGAGCTATTCAGGAACGGTGCGGACAGACACCTCCACCGACACGCAGAACAACACCATTTCTGATTCCTGCTTTGTGCTTGGAGCATATTCCTCGCTGTCGCAGTATATCCGTGGCGTTGTTCCCGGCGCATATACCGTTTCTGTTCGGGTAAAAAAGACCTCGGCCATGTCCGGCTACTTCTATGTGACCTACAACGGGAACAAAACGAAATATCTCTTCAGCAAGAGCACCTCTTTTGACTGGACGGACTTCACGGCCACGCTCACCGATGTGACCGACCCTACGCTTCGCATCTACTGTTACAGCCGCGACGCATCCGTTTATCTGGCCGACATCATGGTAACCGAAGGGGCGATCCCTCGCAAATGGACGCCTGCTCCCAACGAGATCTATACGCAGGAGGTCAAGATAGACAAGCGGGGCATCGAGGTGTCAAACTCGGCATCTTCACAGCGGACGGTCATCACGAATACGGAATTTGCCGGTTATTACAATGACGAGGTGATCTTTACCCTCAACAAGGATGAAACACAGACCAAGAAAACCACAGTGGACGGCGAGCTGACTGTGGGAAAAACAAAGTTCGTCCCTTTGGCCACTGCGTCAGAGGGATTAAACATCGTAATTCTGGATTAAGGAGGCGGTTTTATGGCGTTAAGCGGCTCATTCAGCAAGTATCCGGTCAGCAAATTCGGGCTTTACTGTGAGTGGAGCGGAAGCCAGAGCATAACAGGCAATTATACCGATGTTACGCTGAAGGTCTATTTACAGTTTTACACACTGTCGGTAGGTTCAAGAAGCGACTGTAAGGTTTCCATCAACGGGACGAGCGAGACCTATACCACACCGGCAATCAATGACATGAGTTCTACAAGCTGGCACAAAGTGCTGTTAAAAACAAAGACCGTCCGTGTCAGCCACAATTCAGACGGTACCAAAACGGGCGTTGTGCTGTCAGCATCATGGAGATTTTCCGGCACGTATTCAGGCGTATCCGTCGGAACGATTACAGCTTCCACTACGGTTAATCTTGATAAAATCGACCGAAGCGCCCCGACGGTTGCCTTCAGCACAAGCGGCGTCACAGCAAGCGGATTTAAGATTTCAGCCACTTCATCGAGCACTGCGGATATATGGCAGTACAGCCTAAACGGTGGCTCCTCCTGGACAACCTTTTCCAATACGGCCTCTACCAGCGCCAGCGTCACAGTATCTTCGCTTTCTCCGAACACAAGCTACACCGTTAAGGTTCGAGCGAGAAAAAAATCAAACCAGGTTTACGGCACATCCGGCAGCGCGACGGTTAAAACCCTTGGCGGAGCCGTAGTAAACAGCGTAAGCACCGTAACAGCAGATAATGCGACAGTGACGGTTTCTATCAATGCTACGGTGTATGAGGCTTCCTACTCGTACACGCTTGCAATTAAAAACGGCAGTTCAACCTATCTGACCATTTCAGGACTTTCCTGGACAAAAGGAACCGCCACCCGCACGGTTACGCTTACGGCGGCACAGCGCACAACGCTTTTGAATGCGATGGCATCCATCAAATCCTTTACGGGAACTTTTGCCGTCACAACTTACAGCGGTTCAACGCAGATCGGCAGTACATCGAGCAAAACGGCAGTGATACAGACAACATCTGCAAATTCTGCGCCGACTCTTTCCGGATTTACCTTCGAGGACAGCTACAGCACCACTGCAAATATTACAGGCAACAACCAGCTCTTTATTCAGGGCTATTCGACTTTAAAGGTAACGCCAGGAACGGCGACGGCAAAAAACGGAGCTTCCATCTCTAACTATACTGCATCCTGCAATGGATTGTCAGCGTCCAGCAGTTCCGGTGCGGCAATCACGGTCGGTAAGATTGAAAAGTCCGGCAGCGTGTCTGTTACGCTTACTGTTACAGATTCCCGCGGGTACACTTCAAGCGTTACAAAGAATGTCACGGTGATAGCATATGCAAAGCCTAAAATCTCATCGGTTACTTTGCGGCGCACGAACGAGATTGAAGCGGAAATGCAGCTTAAGTTCAACGGCTCCATCTCAGCTGTTACCGTTGACGGAACACAGAAAAACAGTGTGCAGTATGTCCGGTATCGGTATAAGAAAACCAGTGCTGCGTCATACGGCAGCTATACCAGCATCCTGTCGTCAACGACCAGGAGCGGCACTTCCTTCAGTTTCTCCAATCTGGAACTGTGCAGCCTGGATGCAGGATATTCCTACGATTTTCATCTGCAGATACAGGACAGGCTGTACTCGCAGAGTTCTTTGGATCTGTATTTCGTCATACCGCAGGGGACGCCGCTTGTAGCCCTGCGAAAGAAGAAGGTGGGCATTAACAAACCAACGCCAAGCCAAACGCTGGATGTGGGAGGAAACATTTCCGCAGACGGGCTGATCCTGATGAGCGGCTACAATATCATGGGGCTGGTGCAGGCGTCCATTCCTGATGATACTGATTTAAACACGATTACCACACCGGGAATTTATTTCAGGCGAAATGTGGCGGATACATCACTGCACTATCCAAGCACCTCTTGGGGAATGCTCGAGGTGTTTTCATGCTCTTCAAACCTGGTCATACAGCGTTACACCCACCGTGATAATCCATACACGACATATATTCGCTCAAAGGTAAACGCAAACTGGCAGGCCTGGGTGAAAAAATCTTAACGTTTCGGAATCAAGGTGCTCGTTGTGAGCGCCTTTTTTCATACACAAAATCATTTATGAAGGAGGACAAAACTATGAGATCTATCTGGACCGGCATTCAGATTGCCTTTTCTGCCATTGGCGGATTTATCGGCTGGCTTTTGGGCGGATTTGACGGCTTTCTGTATGCTCTGATCGCCTTTGCGGTGATCGACTACATCACCGGCGTGATGTGCGCCATTTCCGACAAAAGGCTCTCAAGCGAAGTGGGCTTCAAAGGAATCTGCCGCAAGGTGCTCATCTTTGTGCTTGTAGGCATCGGCAACCTGGTGGACGTGTATGTGCTTGGTGAAGCGGGAGTCCTGCGCACTGCAGTGATCTTCTTCTATCTTTCCAACGAGGGCGTATCCCTTTTGGAAAACTCCGCACATCTGGGTCTGCCTATTCCACAAAAGCTGAAATCCGTTCTGGAACAGCTTCACAACCGCAATGAAAAGGAGGAAAAATAACTATGGGATATACAAACAGTTCAATGGTATCTTACACAAAACTCAGTCCGAACCACTCCGGGCAGAGAACGCACAGCATCGACCGCATCACGCCCCACTGCGTGGTGGGGCAATGCTCGGTGGAGACGCTGGGCAGTATCTTCCTGCCGACTTCCAGGCAGGCAAGCTGTAACTACGGCATCGGCGTGGACGGCCACATCGGGATGTATGTGGAGGAGAAAAACCGTTCCTGGTGTTCCTCCTCCAATGCCAATGACCAAAGGGCGGTCACTATCGAGTGCGCGTCCGACACCACGGAGCCGTATGCCTTTAAGGATGTGGTCTACCAGACGCTCATTAAGCTCTGCGTGGACATCTGCAAACGCAACGGAAAAAGCAAGCTGCTGTGGCTGGGCGACAAGGACAAAACCCTCGCCTATTCCCCGAAAGCAGATGAAATGGTGCTGACGGTGCATCGCTGGTTCGCCAATAAGTCCTGCCCCGGAAACTGGATGTATGCCAGAATGGGCGATCTTGCGGAGAAAGTCACGGCGCAGCTTGGCGGATCATCCGGCGGCACGGTATCCACTTCCGGCCAGATGTACCGCGTCCGCAAGACTTGGGCGGATGCAGGAAGCCAGAAGGGAGCCTTCACAATCCTTGACAATGCCAAGAAGTGCGCCAACGCCAATCCGGGGTACAGCGTGTTCGACAAGGACGGCACGAGGATTTACACATCCAATACAACAAGCCAGGCACCGGATGTGCCGTTTACCGTCAAGGTCAGCATCTCCGACCTGAACATCCGCAAAGGGCCGGGTACGAGTTACGCCAAGACCGGGAAGTTTACCGGCAAGGGAGTGTTCACCATTGTTGAGGTGAAGTCCGGCAAAGGCTCCACGGCGGGCTGGGGACGGCTCAAATCCGGTGCAGGCTGGATAAGCCTTGATTACGCAACAAAGATTTAGTCGGAACACGAGAACACATAGGAACAGCAAATTCCTATCTCTCCGTATATAATACACATTTTTATATACTCCATTTTCGTTTGCAAAATTTATGATGTAATAGGATTTCTCGTGTTCCTCGTGTTCCGACCGTTGAAAATAAATGATATTCAGAACAGGTATGGCCTGTGGGTTTCTCTTCAGAGAGCCTGCAGGCCGCTTTTTTATGCCGTAACGGTGGGGGTTGAATTTCTCGGTAGTGAGTGAGGGTGATACCACAAGACCTATCCCTCGGAAGGAGCCGAGAGAATATGACCGATAATCAGAAAGCGCAAATCATCAAGCTCCGTGCGGCTGGAAATGGCTATGGCAAGATAGCCCAGACGATTGGCATTTCGGTGAACACAGTAAAGTCTTTCTGCCGCAGGAACGATGTCAACGGGGACATGGCAGCCGTACCTTCCGTTATTCTCGCCGGGGAGACAACAGCCTGCGAGAATTGCGGTCGGGAGATTCAACAGATCGCAAAGCGTAAGAAAAAACGCTTTTGCTGCGACAAGTGTCGAAACGATTGGTGGAATAGCCATCTCGACCAGGTGAAGCGGAAAGCTGTCTATGATTTCAGGTGCCCACGCTGCGGTAAGGAGTTTCATATCTACGGAGACAGGCGCAGGAAATATTGCAGCCATGAATGCTACATCGCCGACCGTTTCAAAGGTGGTGACGGCGATGAGTAAAGAAGAATTCCGCAACGAAAAGCTCTATCAGACCACCATGCACCTTGCTAGAAAGATGCTCGAAGAGGGTATTATTTCCGAGGAGGAGTATCGTCAGATTGATACAATTTTCCTTGAGAAATATAAGCCTGTTTTCGGCACATTATTCTCGGATTTACCGTTGACTTCCGAGGCGTAAAGAGTGATGTATAGTGTCGGAAAGGAGTGATTTCATGGCAAAAATCACAAGGGTCGAACAGGCAGTGCCAACCATAAAAACGAAGAAGAAAGTCGCTGCCTATGCCCGTATCTCGATGGAATCGGAACGCATGAACCATTCCCTCTCCGCACAGATCAGCTACTACAGTTCCTTGATACAAAAGAATCCTGACTGGCAGTACGCAGGCGTGTTCGCGGACGATGGAATAAGCGGCACTGGTATAGCCAAGCGCGATGAATTCAAGCGTATGATCGAAGCCGCCGACAATGGCGAGATCGACATCATCATCACGAAGTCAATCCAACGGTTCGCCAGGAACACGGTGGACTTGCTTGAGACGGTGCGGCACTTGAAGGATATCGGCGTGGAGGTGCGGTTCGAGAAAGAACACATCAATTCCATGAGTGGTGACGGCGAGTTGATGCTGACCATCCTTGCGTCCTTTGCACAGGAAGAGAGCCGCAGTCTTTCGGAGAACTGCAAATGGGGCATCAGAAAGCGTTTCGAGAAAGGGATACCGAACGGGCACTTCCGGGTGTACGGCTATCGCTGGGAAGGCGATGAACTGGTCATCGTGCCGGAGGAAGCGGAGGTCGTGAGACGGATTTTCCAGAATTTCCTAGACGGCAAGTCGAGACTGGAAACGGAGCGGGAATTCGCCGCCGAAGGCATTACAACAAGAGAAGGATGCCGCTGGGTAGATTCCAACATCAAAGTAGTTCTAACGAACGTAACCTACACGGGAAACCTTCTCCTGCAGAAGGAATTCATATCCGATCCCATTTCTAAACAGCGGAAAAAGAACAAGGGACAGCTTCCGCAATACTATGTGGAGGACACGCATCCAGCCATCATCGACAATGCGACCTTCGACTATGTTCAGTCAGAGATCGCACGGCGTAAGGAACTGGGACCGAGGGCGAACAAGAGCCTGAACCTTACCTGTTTTTCGGGGATGCTGAAATGCCCACATTGCGGTCAAAGCTATATGCACAACAAGCGTACTGACCGGGGCTTCATGGAGTTTTGGGTCTGCGGATCGAGAAAGAAAAAAGGCGGTCGGTGTCCCGTTGGAGGCAGCATCAACCACGAGAACCTCAAGAAAACCTGCGCCGCCGTCCTCGGCTTGGATGAGTTTGATGAGGATGTGTTCCATGACAGAGTGGATTTCATCAACGTGCCGGAACGCGAGATGCTTGAGTTCTATCTGAAGAACGGAGAGGTCATCACAAAGGACTGCCCGAACACAGGACACAAGGACTGCTGGACTGCGGAGTACAGAGCGAAAACATCAGAGAAACGCAGGAAAAGACCGAACTGCAAAGGCTCCTCCGTCATGACGGGCAAGATAAAGTGCGTGGGGTGCGGGTGCAATTTCCGCAGAGCCACGCAGCCGTCTTCTACATCGGAAAGCGGCAAAGCCTACTACTGGCGGTGCGCTGAGCGGGACGGATGCGAAACGGTCGGTCTGCGAGAGGATGTGTTGAAACCATTCATAGCGGAGACGCTCGGCATTGCTGAATATGACGATGGTGAGTTTGAAAAGCGGATAGACCACATTGATGTGCTTTCCGCTACGGAGATGGTTTTCCATTTCAAGGACGGCAGGACGGTCAGCCGCGCATGGGAGCAGCCGAAACGGGTCGGCAGACCGTGGACGGATGAGCAGAGAGCCAAGTTTAAGGAATCCATCAAGGGTAGGTATACGCCGGAGGTACGGCAGCAGATGAGCGAACACATGAAACAATTACGGAAGGAGCGTGGTAAAGCATGGCGCAAAGAAAAGTAACGGCAATTCCGGCTACCATCAGCCGGTACACGGCCACGCCGATCAACAGTACGAAGAAGCGCCGTGTTGCCGGATATGCCCGCGTTTCGACCGACCACGAAGACCAGACCACGAGCTACGAGGCGCAGGTCGATTACTACACCAATTACATCAAGAGCCGGGACGATTGGGAGTTCGTTGCCATATACACGGACGAAGGAATCTCAGCAACGAATACAAAAAAGCGCGAAGGCTTCAAGGCGATGATCGCAGACGCCCTTGCCGGAAAAATAGACCTTATCGTGACCAAGAGCGTGAGCCGTTTCGCAAGGAACACAGTGGACAGCCTTACCACGGTGCGGAAGCTGAAGGACGAGGGCATCGAGATTTATTTCGAGAAAGAAAATATATGGACGCTGGATTCTAAGGGCGAGCTGCTCATCACCATCATGTCGAGCCTTGCGCAGGAAGAAAGCCGCTCCATTTCCGAAAATGTCACCTGGGGACAGCGCAAGCGCATGGCGGACGGCAAGGTTAGCTTTGCCTACAGTCGCTTCCTTGGACTGGACAAGGATAAAGAGACGGGCAAGATCGTGGTTAATCCCGAACAGGCAGAAACAGTGCGGCTCATTTTCCACTTGTTCCTTGAGGGCATGACGCCGCATTCCATCGCCGCAGAATTAACGAGCCGGGGCATCAAGACGCCTGCGGGCAAGGATGTGTGGAACCAACAGACGGTGCGCCGGATGCTCTCAAACGAGAAGTATAAAGGCGATGCCCTTTTGCAGAAGGAGTTCACGGTGGACTTCCTGCAGAAAAAGATGAAGAAGAACGAGGGCGAAGTCCCGCAATATTATGTGGAGGGCAACCACGAGGCAATCATCAGCCCAGCGGTGTTCGACCTGGTGCAGGCGGAGTTTGCAAAGCGCACCAAGGGCGGCACACGCTACAGTGGCGTGAGCATCTTCTCCAACAAGATAAAGTGCGCCGATTGTGGTGGCTGGTACGGCTCGAAGGTCTGGCATTCCACAGACCGCTATCGCAGGGTCATTTACCGTTGCAACCGCAAGTATAGTGGAGAAGATAAGTGCCAAACTCCCCATGTCACGGAGGACGAGGTCAAGGCGGCATTCGTATCGGCGTACAACCAGCTCGTGACCGAGAAGAAGGAAATCATCGCCAATGCGGAGATCATCCGCAAAACGCTCTGCGTCACAGATGCCCTGCAGGAAGAAAAGGGCAAGCTGGAGGAAGAGATGGCGGTGCTTGTGGAAATGACACAGAACATCGTGGCGGAGAATGCCCGTGTCGCGCAGGACCAGGACGAGTACCAGAAACGCTACGATGGGCTTGTGCAACGGTACGATACGGCGAAGGCACGATACGATGAGGTGGTGGCCGCCATCTCTGCAAAGGAAGCGCAGAGCGAACGGCTGGCGGACTTCATCAAGGTACTGAAAGCACAGGACGGCACCATCAGCGAGTTTGACGGCAGCCTTTGGGGTAGCATGGTCGAGTTCATCACGGTCGGCAGGGACAAAGAGATCACGGTCACATTCCGGGACGGCTCGGAGATACTGGCATAATAGATACACGGATAGAATTGACACTCGGCTGCGGTCGGGTGTCTTTTTTTGTTAAGGGGTAGAAATGTTCATAAATATGTGGTATAATAAATAACACTTTGAGTGCAATAAACCAACAAAATTACCGTTAGAAACAACAGAGGGATTGAAATATGGTCAAGAACAATTTTGAAGTCGATGTCAAAGTAAAGTGCATCGAAGCTGATATGACACAGGCGAAACTCGGAGAGGAAGTCGGTACAACGGGTCAGTATGTGAATCGGCTCATCAAGAAAGGCGATTCCATCGTGAATAAAACCTTTGTTCAGATGCTCGAAGTTCTGGGCTATGATATTCAGCTTACCTATGTAAAGCGCGAGGAGGAGTAAGACAATGGTGAACTTGAGCAGACTTGAAGAAATAAAAGATCTGCGGACGGTGTGGCCGCATGAAGCCTTGGACTTTACTCCGTGGCTTTCACAGGACGATAACATCGCTCTCCTTGCAGATGCAGTGGGGCTTGATATTACCGTTGATGAGACAGAGTCTTCCGTGGGAGATTTCAATGTCGATATCTTTGCGTCTGAGACGGGGACGGATCGGAAAATCATCATAGAGAATCAACTGGAGGATACTAACCACGACCACCTCGGCAAGCTGATAACCTATGCGTCTGGTAAATCTGCGGATGTGATTATATGGGTCGTGAAACACGCTCGTGAGGAACACAAGGCGGCTATCGAATGGCTGAACAACCATACCGATGAGAAAATCGGATTCTTCCTCTGTGAGATAAAACTGTATCGCATCGGTACTTCCGAGCCTGCCGTGAAGTTTGAGGTCATTGAAAAACCTAACGACTGGACAAAGGAAGTAAAAAAGAGCGAGTCTGCAAATGGGACTCAGCAGCAGAGATACGATTATTGGGTGGCATTCCAGGACTACGCTTTCCAAAACGCACAGTTTGCAAAGAACTTCAATCGCAGGAAGCCGTCTATGGATCATTGGATGAACTTCAGCGTGGGTTCTTCTGCCTGCCACATCGCCGTGTCGCAGATTCAGAAGCGGAACGAACTGGACGTGGAACTGTATATCAGCGAGGATAAAGACCTGTTCCACTCACTCTTTGATAATAAAGACGATATCGAATCCGACGCTGAATTAACCTTTGACTGGCGAGAACTGCCGGAGCGTAAGGCAAGCCGTATCGTTATCGAGAAGAGCGTAACTTTCGGTGACAAGAATCAATGGAACGCACAGTTTGACTGGATAATCGATGTCATGCTCAAGATGAAGAAAGCGTTCAAGAAATACTTATAATTTGTCTTGTTTGAGGGAGAAGATACAGAATGGGTGAGAAAGTATATAAGCCAATTGTAAAAGATGGAGATCATCTCATTCGTTCCAAGGATAATCCAGACCGCGTGAGAGGATTGACGCGGGACGAGAACAATCAGAATCCCGACATCATCGAGTGGGAAGAGTACGATGTTGACGATTTACGGAGCGATGATTATGATCCGTACCCTTATGAAGAACGACGCGTTCAATTAACACCGGAGCAGGAAGAGTTTGCACAGCAAGTCGGAGAAGCGCTGGGTGCGGCCATCGTAGCAGGAGGCATCTTGCTGTTTCGGGAGGTTATATCTCCTTGGTGGAAAAACACCGCATGGCCTTGGGTTAAGGAAAAGGGTCGCGGAATAAAAAATGCTGTCAGTGGGAAAAAGGAGCAAAAGACCACAACAACAGCAAAAACAGCTGTTAAAAAACAAGCTGAGCCAGATAGACGGCTTGCAGATGTTTCTTCGCAGATTGATAAGGCGTTTGAACAATTTTACTTCGAGATGGATGAAGAGGAAGCCAAAGCCCATATGATGAGACTGGTCTATCATATGCTTGGCGTGGTAAATGAAATCCGGATAATCAGCAACGCTCGAATCAGGAAAGACTGTGAATCGGAAGAACTGTGTATTGAACGGCAGAAGGAAGCTGAGAAGTTTCTTTCGGAGAAGGTGGCTGCCGGTTTGGATCAGTTACTTTCAAACGAAAATTTACGACTTGACCTGAACACGTCAAGGGAATTGTTCTCATTGACTGGCGGGGGCGTTCGGCTCAATGGTGAATATGTTCCTGTGCAGGCGATAAAAATTGATGAGGCATTAAAGGCAATTCCAATGCCGGAGTCATAAAGGATGTATATATGAAGCAACTGAAAGAAAAAGAATACGAGGAATTCCAGCAGTACCTCTATAACAAGGCGCACGGGTACATTTGGACGCCGGACACGCTGGAACTTATATGCGGCAGCAATGATAACGAGCCGGAGCCGATTGGCAGACAGATCCTTGAAATGCTGGGCAGGGTGCGTAACGAGCATATCTCCCACATGACGAGCGACAAGCACAAAAAATATGTGATCCGCAGCCTTCGTAAAGGTGAAACCGATCTGCTGAAGGACTTCTTGTATGAAGCAATCTTCATACCGAAGGGTACGGAATCGCCTGCGAGGGACATCATTGAGAAGCCGGAACTTCGTGTGTACACGGATGATTTCGGTACCCGGAAAGGCGATAACTGCTTGATGGCAGATTTCGGCGGTAAGGTAGTCGGAGCGGTCTGGACAAGAATCATGGACGATTACGGCCATGTGGATGATGAGACACCGTCCTTCGCTATTTCGCTTTACAAGGAATATCGCGGTCAAGGCATCGGTTCGCAGCTTATGGTGAAGATGCTCGAACTGCTGAAATGGCAGGGGTATGAACGGGCGTCCCTGGCGGTGCAGAAAGAAAACTACGCCGTGAAGATGTATAAAAATGTCGGATTCAAGACTGTGGATGAGAACGCCGAAGAATATATTATGGTGTGTGAATTATAAGGAAAGTCGGAAGAGAAAATGAGCAGAACAGAAAATGTCGAGTTGACGGTATTGTGTCTCATCACTGATGATGATAGAATGCTCCTTCAGAACAGAATAAAAAAGGACTGGCAGGGATATACGCTTCCGGGCGGTCATGTGGAACCGGGAGAATCTTTCGTTGACGCGGTGATCCGTGAAATGAAAGAAGAAACGGGGCTGGACATAAAAAATCCACGGCTTGTGGGGGTGAAGCAGTTCCCAATCAAAAACGGACGGTATGTTGTCCTACTGTTCAAGACTACAGAATATAGCGGCACGGTTGTGTCTTCTGATGAGGGGCAGATGGAATGGGTGGAAAGCAATCGTCTGTCAGAAATAAACACGGTCGATGATTTTGAAGACTTGATGCGTGTGATAAACGATCCGGCTCTGACGGAATTTCAGTACTTGGTTGATGGGGACACATGGACAGTTTCTATAAAATAACTTAAGAGGTCAGAATTAATGATACTGAGAAATTTCAAAAAAGAAGATGCACCGATTATAGCCGAGTGGCTACGATCAGAGGAGGAGTTATACAAGTGGTCTGCCGACAGGTTTAACAAGTATCCGCTTACGGGAGAGGACATAAATGAAAACTATGCACCTCAGATTGAATCAGGACGCTTCTATCCTCTCACGGCTGTGGATGAAAATGAAACTATTGTCGGACATTTTATCATAAGATATCCACGAGATGATGATGACAGTTCTGTTCGGTTTGGCTTTGTAATAGTCAATCCCGCTATAAGGGGAAAAGGGTACGGAAAAGAACTGCTTCAGCTTGGAATAGGATATGTAAAGGAACATCTCAGCGCCAAAAGGATTGATCTGGGCGTATTTGAGAATAATGAGAGCGCAAGGTATTGTTATGAGGCGGTAGGATTTACCGAGTATGCCAAGAGAGAATGCGAGATGCCGATAGGAACTTGGAAATGTACGGATATGGAAATGTTCATAGAAAAATCGCTTGAAACAGAACGCTTAATCCTGCGCCGCTGGGAAGAAAGCGATGGGGAGGATTTATACAAATACGCCAGCAATCCCGATGTGGGACCGATTGCGGGATGGGCTGTTCATACGAGTGTAGAAAACAGCAGAGAGATTATAAAAGGTGTGCTTTCTGAACCAGAGACATACGCGGTGGTTTTGAAAGAAACAGGACATCCAGTTGGCAGTATAGGATTAATGCTTGGCAAGGCAAGTAATATCGGCATTCCTGATACGGAGGGTGAAATCGGATACTGGATTGGCGTTCCATATTGGGGACAAGGACTCATCCCAGAGGCGGTTCGTGAGATAATGCGATATGGCTTTGAAGAACTGAATCTCGAAAAATTATGGTGCGGGTACTTTGATGGAAACGAGAAATCAAAGCGTGTGCAAGAAAAATGTGGATTTCATTACCATCACACTTCAGAGAATGTTCCTTGTGCGTTAGAGGGTGTTCTACGAACAGAACATATAACTTGTTTGACGAAAGAAGAATGGTTGGAAAAGAGATAATTTTCAGTTCCACGAGGAGAACGCAATGTACGCACAGGTAGCGATAAAACCGAATCCCTTACTCCGTAACGGTGCATACGGCATCGTTATGAGGGGTGTGCAAAAATGCACACGGGGGTGTTCATCGTTAAGGGGTAGAAATAAGCTGCCGTTATGTTGTATCAAATTAGACACGGCAACAGACCCAGCTTGTGGAAGTGGAAATTTTTTAACAGAAACATATATCAGCCTACGCCGATTAGAAAATGAAGTTCTGCGAATTTTATCTCATGGACAGATTTCTTTTGGTGATGAGGATTTGAGTCCTATTCAGGTTTCTATCGATCAGTTCTACGGAATTGAAATCAATGATTTTGCCGTTACTGTTGCAAAAACTGCTCTTTGGATTGCTGAAAGCCAGATGATGAAAGAAACTGAGGACGTTGTACATATGTCTCTTGATTTCCTGCCTTTAAAATCTTATACGAACATAACTGAGGGCAATGCTTTGGAGATAAATTGGAAGAATGTCGTTTCAAACGATAAGTTAAATTATATTATGGGAATTAACTGGACTAAAAAAGTAATAAAATTTAAAAGTACCTTAAATAAAAATCACATTTGTAAAAATAATATTTTTCTGTTTAATCCCTTGGCTTCCGATCATCTTGGCTTTGCTGTGGCAGCAAGGTCGAAGTACAATTTAACCTTGCTGCCACAGCAAAGCCAAGATACAATGATTCGACAAGGAGTAAGCAGTAGGAAAAGATTACGGAGGATGTAGACTATTAATTTTTTTATTTTGTTTTTAGTCCAGATAATATATAATCCTCCTTTTGTAGGAGCAAGACTTATGGAACAAGGCAGTGATCAGAAAAAAGAGATTCAAACTATTTTTGGAAATATCAAGGATGTTCAGGATTTGGATTATGTGACGTGCTGGTATAAATTAGCATCTCAATACATACAAAACACCAAAATACAAGTTTGTTTTGTTTCAACCAACTCGATTTGCCAAGGTTCCCAGGTCCCGATTTTATGGAATGTATTGTTTCATGACTACCATGTTCATATCAATTTTGCATATCAAACATTCAAATGGATAGTGAATCTTCATCGCAGGCAGCGGTTCATTGCGTTATTGTAGGATTTGCAGAATTTAATCGAAATGAAAAATGGTTATTTTCGGATGGATCAAATGGGAAAATCGTTTCTAATATTAGCCCATATTTAGTAGAAGGCGAAGAAATCTTCGTTGTAGCAGAAAAAGAGTCCCTTTGTGGAATGCCTAAAATGAATTTTGGGAATCAGCCACGTGATGGAGGCTTTTTTGTCATCAAAGAAGATGAATATCAGGATATTATGAAAAAAGAGCCAGAACTTCAAAAATGGCTTCATCCTTATATTGGTGCAGATGAGTTTATTAAAGGGAAAAAGCGTTGGTGTCTTTGGCTTAAACATGCTTCTCCAAAGGATATTATAAACAGCAAAATCCTTTCTGAAAAAGTGGAGGCAGTTCGACAATTTCGACTTTCTTCAAAAGCGAAAACAACAAATGGTTATGCAAAAGTACCTCAGTTATTTGCACAAATCACACAGCCAGATGATGTCGATTTCCTTATTATACCGAGTGTTTCATCAGAACGGAGACGATATGTACCCATTGGCTTTGCTACATCGAATATTATTTCGTCTAATGCCGTACAAATTGTCCCTGGTGCAACCTTGTATCACTTTGGTATATTGACCTCAAATATCCACATGGCATGGATGCGTGCGGTTTGCGGTAGATTAAAAAGTGATTATAGGTATTCCAAGGAGATTGTATATAACACATTTCCTTGGCCAAACCCAACGGATGCGCAGAAAACTAAAATCGAACAAACTGCGCAGGCCATCCTTGATGCACGGGCACAGTACCCTGATTGTAGCTTTGCAGATATGTATGGAGAAAAGATGTACTTGTTCCCTGAACTGCTGAAAGCTCATCTGGATAATGACAGAGCAGTTATGCAGGCTTATGGTTTTTCCATTAAAGATATGACAGAAAGTTCTTGTGTTGCTGAATTGATGAAAATGTATCAAAATTTAACGAAAGAGGTGGAATAACGTGGAACTATTGGAGTGGATTTTTGATGGAATTGGAACAGAGATAGTCAGCATTGTTATCAGTTTAATAATTGGTGCAATTGGAGGTGGTACAGTAGGCTATAAAGTCGCTATAAAGAAGACTTTAAGCCAAAAGCAAAGTGCGGGGGATGGCTCCGAACAAAGACAAGAATTACAGATAGGAAAGAATGATGGTGGTATAAATTCTTCAAAAAGTAAGATAAACCTTAAGCAATCTCAAAAAGCAGGTAATGGTTCTATTCAAACACAAATTGGAGGTATCAATGATGATCGGAGATAAACAAGCTCAAAAAGCTGGCGATAACTCTCAGTTGATGCAGGCTGGCACAATCAATATTTATAATGGCATTGATGAGAAAAGAGCTAGAGAAATATGTGCTGAAACATATGCTGTTGCTCGTAGAGACTTTACAGCAGAGGCATATGCTTGCGCAAATGAACGTGTGCAGCAACTTGAAGATTCGTTACTTCCTAAAATGCAACAAATCGAAGGAGCACTTAGTGCGTTTGCAGATCCGTCATTCCAATTATTACTGGCAAGTGCTCAAAGAACAGCTGCAGCAACAGAGCGTGATACTGATTATGATATGTTATCCGAACTGCTTGTGTGTCGGATTACTAAAGGACAAGTAAGAAAAAACAGAGCAGGGATTAGTCGGGCAGTAGAAATTATTGATAAAATTGATGACGATGCCTTATGTGCTTTAACTGTGGTCCATGCTGTTAACAAGGTGATGCCACTTTCGGGTTCATGTAAATCGGGACTGAAAGTGTTGGCAGATTTATTTGAAAAGCTTATATACATGGAGTTGCCATTAGGCACTGACTGGATTGATCATTTAGACATACTTGATACAGTTAGAATAAATTTCGCCAATTCCTTCAAAAAGATAGCTGATTTTTATCCAGCGCGTCTATCTGGATATTCTGCTGCTGGAATTCGTATTGATTCCGAGAATCATAAAAATGCTTTAAGTATATTATCGGAAGCAGGACTGTATTCTTCTTTTTTGGTTCCGAACGAATTGTTAGATGGTTATGTTAAGTTACCCATTGCGAGAAAAGAAGAAATAAAAAATCTAACAATCACACAAAATTTTGTGGTTAACGGTAACCTGATTCATCAGGAAAATAGAGTAAATGAAAAAGAAATTGAAGCTTTAGAAGCAGTTTGGAATCTTTACAACACAGATGCTGAGGTGAAAAAGGTAGCAGTTTCTGCATTTATGGATGAATGGGATAGCTATCCGTCGTTAAAGAAGTTGCATATCTGGTGGGATTCTTTACCTTTTGCTTTTGATATAACTCATGTGGGAACAGTACTTGCACACACTAACGCTCGACGTTGTGATAAAACTATGCCAGAACTTCCTCTATCAACATAAAAACGAACCGCTGCAATTTTCATCCCTGCGCAGGATGGGAGCAGTAGCAGTTTTGCATTTTCTGAGGAATAATACAATACTATTTTTGCAGTTTGAGTACCCATTTGCGAGGGAAAATATGAGGTGTCCAAAGGGGCGAGCAGTATCCCTGTTGGCACACGATCTTTTCCTCGGAAAGTCTAATGTGATATACCTGTATTTTTGCTAATAGTAAGGGAATGACAGAGCTAACACTAAAATATTTTATAAATATACCTGAAACACCTATCTTAAATGATTTAGAGTTTCATGATCAATCCTATTCATATTGTATCTGCTATTGATGACCACCTATATAATCTGTATTTAGGTCAAATATTTTGGAGCATTCTGTTCGGTAAATATAATTGTACAAATTAATATATTTTGTCTTAAGGATATTCATTTTATATTTAATGATTTCATTTTGTCACAAAAATATTATTATAAATCGGAGCGAATACTATCAATACAGTATGAGAAAATGTGGTGGGAGTATATATATAAAATTCAAATAATTTTATAATATTGTATACAATTTTACATCTAAAGAAACAGTTTTAACCCTAAATAAAAGGGATTTGAAGCTGTTTTTTATTTGCCTAATATCATTTTACATAAAGAATCCGCATTTGGTTGATAAAGAAATTATACATATAGCTGAAAGTTTAAAAATTGAAAAGTTTTCTGCTTCAAACCCCTTCGCAGTGACCTGATATATGAAGGGATTTTTTTCTGCAAAAAAACAAAAAGAGTACTGAAAAATATACATAAAACACCCGTGTTTTCAACATCTCGGATTTGGATAAATATAACGAACTTCAAGAATTTTTGAAAAACTGGTTATAAAATGCCTTCCTAGTGACCTGATATATGAAGGGTTATTTACCAAGAAAAAATAACAGGTTTGGTGCAGTATGTTCTAAAGCAATCAGATGGTTCGGGATTGTGTATTTTTCACAAACTATCAGAAATTTTGCAAAAACCTGCATAAAGCACCCTCTTAGTTCGGCTTATAAGTGAAGGGCTTTTTATTCGAATAACCATTTTGAAAAAAATTGCACAAAATTTTCAAAATTGGTTGTAAAAGGGGTCGTTTTTTCGGCTTATAAGTGAGGGGGTTTTTTCATTTAAAAATTTTCTTCAAAAGTTTTCGAAAAAAGCGGGGCAAACACCCTCATTTTTCGGCTTATCAGTAAGAGGGTTTTTTCGTCCCTTCGATGCACCTTGAAAACTGCATACAGGCAATATAAATACGTTACTCTGTTTCGCCCGAAAGGGAAAAGCAGCACCATACAGTGCGCCATGACGATAAACAGGATGTGAGGAAATATCCGAGCGATTTTTGCTGTATGGGTATGATCTTTTGGCAGGATCAAATGCCATGACCGAAACAGAGCCACAATGATACTTCTGCCGAGTCCCAGACATCGCAAGGACGGCAGCCTCCATGACGGGGGAGGTGAAATGCCTATGTGTGCAGCCAAGCGCAGTTTATATTGTCATATTTTTATCTGCTTTCACCAGGGGTATAGTTAGTACCGTTGCTGAAAACAGATAAAAACAAAAGGAGGGAACTGTATGATAGAAAAGAAAGAAACGAGAGAGGTATATTATGCCCTGTCTAGAAAACTGCTGAATCTGATGCTGCAAAGCGGTTATCTGGATCGGGAGGAGTACGAAAAAATCGACGCACTGAACCGAGAAACTTTTTCTCCTGAACTTGCGCAAGTATATGCGTAAAACCATAGATGTGTCAAAAAAGGTGTGGTATTGTGTTGTGCGAAAGGAGGAAACCTGATGGAAAAGAAGATCACAAAAATCGAACCGGTCAGAAAACAAGAGCAGCAGAACGCGCCCATGATGAAGCGAGTTTGTGCATACTGCCGCGTCAGTACAGCATCAGGGGAACAGAAGCATTCTCTGGAAGCCCAGATGCGATATTACACAAAATTGATACAGGAAAAAGAACATTGGATATGGGCAGGGATTTATGCGGACGAAGCCCAAAGCGGTACAAAAATGACCCATCGGGAGCAGTTCCTGCAAATGATACAGGACTGCAAAAAAGGGAAAATTGATTTGATCCTGACAAAATCCATCACTCGCTTTGCCAGAAACACCGTGGACAGTATCAGTACCATTCGGATGCTGAAAGACATGGGTGTGGAAGTCTACTTCGAGAAAGAGAAAATCAGTACGTTTTCGGAAAAAAGCGAACAACTGCTGACCATACTCAGTTCCATTGCCCAAAGTGAAGCGGAAAATATTTCTGCCAACAGCAAATGGGCGGTACAGCGACGGTTTCAAAACGGCACTTATAAAATTTCAACACCTGCCTATGGCTACGAAAAAGACGAGAATGGAGAACTGGTGATAAAACCGGAAGAAGCAAAGGTGGTACGCAGGATTTTTGAAGCGTATCTGGGTGGGAAAGGTTGTTATACTATAGCCAAAGAATTGCAGGCAGAAGGCATCCCTACCATACGGAACAAGGGGAAATGGCATGAAGTTGTGGTGCAGGAAATCCTCTTAAATCCCGTCTACGCAGGGAATCTGATTTATCAAAAGACATACAGCACCTCTTGTCTGCCCTTTACACGAAAACGCAATCATGGTACATATCCAAAATACTTGATTACAGAAAACCATCCGCCCATCATCACCAAGGAAGAAGCGGAAGCGGTGCGTCAGATTTATGAATACCGCAGCCAGTCAGCCAAAAATAAGGCGTCTTCCCTAAACCGATATGTGTTCAGCGGTCGTATCCGCTGCGGCGTATGCGGAAACACCTTTCGCAGACAGAAAATTTATATGGGAAAGCCTTATGAAGCAGTCCAGTGGTGCTGTAAAGGGCATTTGCAGGATATGACAAAGTGCAGCCAGAAAGCGGTGCGGGAGGAGGTCATACAAGAAGCCTTTGTGCATCTGTGGAATCGTCTGGCAGGGGCTTATGAAGAAATCTTTCTCCCCCTTCTGTATGCCCTGAAAGCAGCGCCAGAGGACGGGCAAAAAGAACAGGAACAATGGAAAAATAGAATACAGGAAATCCAATGGCAGTGTCAGATGCTTCAGAAAGTTCTTTCGGAAGGGAGCATGGACGCTGCCATTTTTATAGAGAAGCGAAATACACTGGAGCAGGAGTTGGAAACAGCTCGACGAAACCTGCGAAAATTGCAGGACAAAGGCATCTTTGAGGAAGAAATCGCCCAGACAGAATACTTGATGGCTGTCTTTCGGTTGCGTCCTAAGGTCATGGAAACATTTCAGGAAGAAGCCTTTACGCTGATTGTGGAGCAGGTGATGGCATATGAAAATCGTTCAGAGTTTCGATTGAAAAACGGATTGATATTGACAGAAACTTATGGAAAGGAGCGTTGAGGGATGCAAAGACATATCCCCTTGGGCTATTGCGTGGTGCAGGGAAAAGCAGAGATTGAGAGGAAAACCAGCCAGATTGTGCAGGACATTTATACATCTTACGATAATGAGGCATCCTGCAACGCCATCGCAAAAGACCTAACAGCAAAAGGCATCCTAACAGCAAACCAAAAAGCCATCTGGCATTGCTGCATGGTGGGAAAAATACTGGAAAATCAAAAATATCTGGGGGATAGCTTTTATCCCCAAATGATTGAGGAAGCCTTGTTTCAGCGAGTACAGAACCGAAGAAAGGAACGGGCGGAAAAACTGGGGAAAACAAACACCCTAAACGGACATAACAACAGGACTTTGTGGAATGAACTCCTGATTTGTGGACAATGCGGCAGTGTGTATTGGCAGTGTGTGGATAAACAACAGCAAAAAACAGTGGAAATGCAAAAAGGAAGCCCATAAAAAGGGGATGGGCTATGAAAACCTTTCTTTGACACAAGTACAGATGGAAGACGGGTTCCTGCGTGTCTTGAGGGAAGTCATGGAGCATCCTTCCTGTCTGATCCAAAGAAAATCAATAAGGGAAAGCAACCAAAGTCTTTTGGAAATCCGGCTGACAAAGGAAATACAAAATCTGTTGATGTCACCGTGTTGCGATACAAAAAGATTAAAAGAACTGGCGTATGCAAGAGCGGTGGAACAGTATCAACATACGGTCTTTGATGACAGTGATTTTCAGACGGAAAAACTGCTGTATCTTCTGAGTAATACGCCGGTTCCAACGAAGTTTGACAGTCATCTCTTGGCGGAAACCATGAAAAAAGTCGTTGTTGCGAAAGAAGGGTATCTGGAGTTTCATTTCAAAAATGGGTATCAGCGAAAAATATGGATAAAGGAGGAATGAGCGATGCTGCAGACCATAAAAAAGAATATTTCCGTGATTCCAGCGGTACCTGCCCATGCGGCAGAAGGAAGCCAGCAGACCAAGCTGCTTCGGGTAGCCGCTTACTGCCATGTCAGTACTTTACAGGAACAGCAGGAAAGCAGTTATGAATCACAGGTAAACCACTATCGGGAAAAGATACAGAACCACCCTGGCTGGAAATTGGCTGGCATTTACGCCGATGATGGGAAAAGCGCCACCAGTACCAAAAAACGTCTGGATTTTCAGGCAATGATCGAGGACTGTATGGCAGGAAAAATCGATATGGTACTGACAAAGTCCGTCAGCCGCTTTGCCAGAAATACGGTGGATGCCCTGACCAACATTAGAAAACTGAAAGAAAAGAATATCCCTGTTATATTCGAGAAAGAAAGCATCAATACTATGGAGGGCAGCGGAGAATTGCTCTTGACCATATTGAGCAGTCAGGCACAGGAAGAAAGCCGGAACATCAGCGAAAACTGTCATTGGGGTATTGTGCGGAAGTTTGAGGAAGGAAAGGTCATGGTGAACCACAGCAGATTTCTGGGCTATACGAAAGATAAAGACGGAAATCTTGTGATCGTACCGGAAGAAGCGCAGCTGGTGCGGCGGATTTATAAGCTGTATCTGGAAGGCAACAGCAGTTACCGCATCAAACGGATTCTGGAAGCTGAGGGCATTCCTACAGTAACAGGGAAAAAGATATGGAGCACCACCACCATTGACCGGATGCTTTCCAATGAGAAATATATGGGGGATGCTCTTCTGCAGAAAACATATACGGTGGATTTCCTGACGAAAAAGAAAGTGAAAAACAACGGGATCGTACCCCAGTATTACATAGAGAATGACCATGAAGCCATTATCCCCAAAGAATTGTTTTATCGTGTACAGGAGGAAAAAGCCAGAAGGGCTGCCATCTATAAACCGGCTGTCAAAAGAAAAAATGGACTGCAAAAAGGAAAATACAGTGGCAAATACGTTCTGTCTGATCTTCTCTACTGTGGAGAATGCGGACAGCCTTACCGCAGGCAGGTCTGGTCAAAATATGGCGTAAAACAGGCGGTTTGGAGATGTGACAATCGGCTGAAAAATGGAAAAAAGAGGTGCAAGTATTCTCCCACACTGAAAGAAAAAACACTGCATACTGCCATTATGACTGCCATCAACAGTGTGGCAGAGGATCAGGGGAGGTTTGTGCAGGCGTTTCGGGAAAATGTCCTGCAGGTCATTGGAAGTTATGAGGCTTCGGAAAAAGAAACGGAAATCCTGAAACAGATAGAAGCCTGTCAGAAAAAGCTGATGGAACTTATGGAAACCGGGATGAAAGATGGACAAGGGGATTTTGAACAGGAATATGAAAAGATCATGAGGAAAATGAAAGAACTGCAAAAAGCCAGAGCGCAGACCGCAAAAGAAAACAGACTGGCGGAAAGCTGTCAGCAAAGAACGGCGGTTTTGGAACAGTATGTGCGAAAAACAAGCTGGTTACAGAGAGAGTTTGACGAGGAATTGGTGCGTAGGCTCATTCGAGTGATTAAAGTGGTCAATGAAAATAAACTGGAGATACAGTTTCATTCTGGGATTGTACTGGTACAGCGGATGGATTTTGAGGAGTGATGGGGAGGAGGAAAAGGCAGAGGGAGTGATAGTTTTTTAGGCGGTGGGAATAGAGAATCCCACTGCCTTTTTATGTTAATGAGGAAAGGGTGATTTATAAAAAGCAAAAATTGGGGAATGACTATGGACTTTTTTCTAGATACATTGGAAAATGGACATAGAGATATGCGAAAAACAAACAGAATAAAAAGAGGATTGTTCTTAGCAAGATGAATGGAAAGAATAAGGTGATGGTATGCTTTTTTTCAGAAAAAAGAAGAACGAGGAATCAGTGGTAAAGCCATATGAGATTTATATAGAGCAAAAAGAAGATCATATAAAATATGGTTTTTCTTATTGGTCTCAGGATGATCCTTTGGAGGATTATCTCAAAATTGCTTTTGAAATTTTGGAAACCCTGTTGCAGGGATATTGGCTCTGGATCTGCAGAGTGGAGTGTGGCGCTGAAAAACAGAAAAAGGCACTGGAATATATGCAACGTTTTGCAAACATAGAGTACATTTATGACGCATATATCATTGTGGAAAGAGTGAATACGTTTCATTCTCATTTGCTGGAGTCTTATTTTCAAAGGGAAAAGGAACATGGCATAGAACATGATTTCCGGTCGTTTATCATAAATGGATTTCAGAATCATATGGAAATGAAAAAAACAGCAGAAGAGCAGTATGATTTTCTTTTGCATCATCAGGGAGATATCTGGGTTGGTTACGAAGAATTGTTTGAAGGACCTACCATGGAGCTGGAGATAAAAAATGGACTTTTTGATATGGAAAAGCTGCTGAAGCTGTCCATAACTGTATGTAAAAAATATGGCAAAGAAACAAAAGTAATTTATGGCAGTGAGCAAAAGGGGCAAGAAGCGCTTATGGGGGATGAATGATGAGAAAACTCACAAATTTATTTCAGAAAAAGCAAAAACAAGAAAAGCTGCCGGAGGATATCTTTTTCAGTCCACGTTGTGTATATTACGAATCAGATATGGAAGGCATCAACAGTGGACAGGTTCAGGTGTTCACCATGTATCCCAGTCTTTATACGGAGGAATCGGATGATGATTTTTGGAAGCTTTGCAATGGAATTTTCTATGGACTGCTGCAAAACAGTAATGTGTTGATAGCAGTGAAAATGATAGACGGCAGTTCGGAAACGAAAAACGCAGTATTTCAGAGACTGAAAGAATGGAAAACTAGAAATCAGGAAGCTGTCATTCTGGAGTCTGATGAGGGATACCAGATATTATGCAGAGCAGACAAGATGATTTTTGATTTCAAACAATTTGAAGAAGATGGTATGGGGTTGTTTGACTATAAAATATATGGTTATTCTAAAAAGACGGAATGTCAGTATCAAGAACAGGCAAAACAGCTGATTACACAGCATCAGTACGATATTTATTTGTATTATTATAAATATCCGGATTATCTGGAAATCAGAGTGAAAAACAATCGAAAGATAAAGGATTTGCTTGATGTCATCGGCAGGGTATGCAAGGAAAATCAAAGGCGATTGTTTGTGGAGTATGAAGGATGATGCTGAGTATGCAAACGTAAAATTCGGTTATTATATAAATAAAATATGTAATTCTATTTAAAAACTATTATATTTACGAAAAAATCGTAAATAAATTGACTTTTAGGTATAATTGATATACGATAAAAATAGAAATGTATTGTTTTGGGGGTGAAAAACTAATGTTATTAATGTTTAAAGTGAAAAACTATACTTCATTTAAAAATGAAGCTATATTGGATATGAGAGCAACTGCATATGTACAGCATCCTACACATGTAATGCAAGTAAATGACAAACTAGGGCTGCTAAAAACAACCGCTTTGTATGGAGCTAATGCTTCAGGAAAGTCTAATCTAATCTCGGCAATGTTCTTTTTTGAACAATATATTTTTTCTCAGTTTATTAACAAAAATGAGAATCAGGATTTTGAATCTAACAAAATTGGTGTAAAAATGAAATTAGAACCATTTAGTTTATCAAATGAAACAAACGATGCTTCTGAGTTTGATATTATATTTTTGCATAATAATAAGCAGATACAGTATGGTTTTGAATGCACATCTAAGGAGGTTTTAACTGAATGGTTATATATTAACGACAAAAAGGTCTTTGAACGTACTGGTATAGAACTTTCTTTTGGCAGTAAATATCAAAAAATGTTGGGAGCTTACAAAAAGTTGCCAGCTGAGAGACTTTATATAGCTGTACTTGAATATTTTCTAGATGAAGAAGGAAAAAAAGTAATACTAGATGATTTTATTTCTTTCTTTAACAAGGAATACAATGTATTTACAGAAATTCTTTTTGAATCTACAGTAAAAGGTCTAGCGGGAATGGTTGGACTTTCAAAAAAACTTGTTAGTAATAAGGGATATAGAAACAAAGTAGAGCAGTATCTTCGTTTAGTTGATGTTGGAATCAAACGCTTAGATGTACAAACGGAGACGATTTTTGATGAGCGTACGGGTAAAAAAAAGAAAGAAAAAGTTATTCGTACCGTACACGATATTTATGATGAAACAGGAAATGTGGTTGGAGAAAAACTTTTTGATTTGCATCAGGAATCTACAGGCACACTTCGCTTTTTGGCATATATTCAAAATGCCATTGAAATGATTTCAAAGGGTGGTGTGTTTATTGTAGATGAAATGTCTGCAAGGCTACACCCGTTATTAACTAAATTGATTGTAGATATATTCTGTTCAAGTCAAAATACAAAAGCACAGTTGATTTTTACTACCCATGATATTTCACTTCTAAATAATAATCAATTTCGACGAGATGAGGTAGTATTTATAGATAAAAATGAACGTGGAGAATCTAGTTTATATGCTCTTTCTGATTTGAAAGTACGAGAGGATGCAACTTTTAATAAGGACTATCTTCAAGGAAAATATGGAGCTATTCCGATCTTTCATTATGATGATATTATGGGTGGTGGGTTGAATGGGTAGAACACAATTATCACCACAACGCCTTTTGGAAACAAAGCATACTAATTTGGGACGTATCATTATTTTTTGCGAAGGAAAAACAGAGAAATATTATTTTGATTATTTTGCAGAGATCATTAAGAAAAATAAGTACACTGATGTAGAGGTCGTTCTGGAAGCGGCAAATGGAAATGCACAGACTGTTCTAAATTTTGCAAATAAATTTATGGAAAGTGAGGAAAATAATCAGAAATTTAGTAATTATGGTAAATATCTAGCATTTGATTGTGATGATCAACCAGATATTCAAGCTGTAATATTGGCAGCAACAGAATATGAATTGTTGATTTCTAACCATTTATTTGAAACATGGTTGCTTATGCATTTTGAGGATGTGGATGAAAAGATATCAAAGAGAGAAATTTACAGGCGTTTATCGTCTCATTTGCATGATAATTATTCTAAAGGGCATAAGGGGAAAACGCGTGAAATAGTTCAAAACGGTGATATAGAAAAAGCTATCGATAATGCTAGAAAACTGGAAAATCAGTATTTTGATGAGGGGAAAAATATATTCACGGACATTAAAGATATGAATCCATTTACAAATGTTTATAAATTGATTGAACAGTTTATGGTTGAAATATCGTAATTTTAAAGAAAAGAAGTATGTGATTCTACGAATGGATTCAAACAATAAACAATGATATTTTACGGCATCCAGATGATAAGCCGATAATTGGTTTGTTGTTGGTAAAAGGAAAAAAATAAAACAGTAGTAGAGTTGAACAGGTCCAGTAAAAACGGACAATAACAAAAAGCCCCCTTATGTAGGATAATAGAACTACATAAGGGGGTCTCGCTATGT